>TARA_R110001583_G_scaffold179638_2_pt1 | contig 32596 bp, 27 predicted proteins | sample TARA_R110001583 | Tara Oceans TARA_R110001583 (sample SAMEA4398432) | marine metagenome | biome: Polar Biome; feature: [MES] marine water layer (ENVO:01000295) within the mesopelagic zone...; material: water (ENVO:00002006), including particulate matter (ENVO:01000060) such... | reverse complement strand
TTTTTATTAGCTTTAAAGATATGAATTTAAATACTGACCTCTAAAAACTTATTTATAGAGCATAAAAAAAGAGGCTGACTGAAAAGTATTGAAAACCGTCATTCTGAAATAAATTCAGGTTGACGTAAATTTCGATTTTCAGAAAGTCATGCAAATACTCAGCACACAATAAACGCTATTGTTCTAATTCATTTATTACTGAAGATCAACAAAAAAATATAAAAATCAATAGTTACATTCCACGCTCATTTTGAAGTTGTTCATAAGCTTTTTGCACTTGTTTAAACTTTTCTTCAGCACCTTTAACATGTTCTTCCCCTAAGTGCTGTAATTTATCGGGATGGTACTTTTTAGCCATTTTTCTATACGCCTTCTTTACCTCATCATTAGAGGCTGATTTGTCTATTTCTAAAATTTTATAAGCAGTATCCGTTCCATTATAAAACATTGCTTTTATAGATTCAAAATCGTGTTGACTTATATAAAAATATCCTGCAATAGTTTTAATTGAATTTACTTCTAATTCAGAAACAGCACCATCAGATTTTGCAATTCCAAACAAAAAATGAACCAATTGTAAACGCGAAGCATGTGTTAAATTTTTACGAATTTGTTCGCAAACTTGCCTTGTAGAAACTTGGTTATTTTTAATAAACCCTTTAAACAATTTAAATGCATGATTGGCTCTTTCTTCACCATACATGTTTTTAAAATGATTTCTAACATACGATAATTCTCGTTGGTCTATTTTACCATCAGCTTTAATTACAACAGACGATAACAGCAATAAACTAATTTCAAAATCACCAGATTGACTTGTGCTACTTGTTTGTTGATATGTTTTAGCACGCTCAATATCCTCTTTTGAAAATCCACCAATAAAACTTCCAACTGCATATCCTAAAATACTTCCTATTGGTCCACCTAACGTAAACCCTAATCCGGCTCCAAGCCATTTTATAAAATTCCCCATACTTTTTTATCAATTTTCAAAGATACAAGTAATTCTTAGTTTACCTTACTTATCCATTATTTCAGATGTTAAAATAATTATAAACTTTTTTACAATTCCCATAATTAAAATTTGCATTTAGACATTTCATATTTAATCTATTATATTTGCAACATTAAAAATGTATAACTAAAAAAATCAAAAAATATGTATCCACCAGAATTAGTAAAACCAATGCAAGAAGAATTAGAAAATGCAGGTTTTACATCATTACATACAGCACAAGAAGTTGATGAAGCTATCTCAAAAAAAGGAACAACATTAGTTGTTATAAACTCGGTTTGTGGTTGTGCAGCTGGAACTTGCCGTCCGGGAGCTGTTGCATCACTACAATTTGATAAAGTACCAACAAACTTAGTAACCGTTTTTGCCGGTGTAGATGCTGAAGCTACAGGAAAAGCACGTGAACATATGATTCCGTTTCCTCCTTCATCACCTGCAATTGCATTGTTTAAAGATGGCGCTTTAGTTCATATGTTAGAACGTCACCACATTGAAGGCAGACCTGCAGAAGTAATTGCTTCAAATTTAGCAGGAGCTTATGACGAGTATTGCTAAACTATTATTTCTTTTGAAATGATAAAAAATACAACCTGTATTATAAGAACGATTGCACTAGTAGCAATCGTTTTTAGTTGTACCAATACTCCTGAAATTACACAAGAAAGTGAAAAAGCTGAATTAGCTATTTTACAAGAAGAAATTGAGCAATTAATAGCTACTGGAACTTGCAGCCAAAACACAGATTGTAATTTTATAGCCTTCGGAAGCAAACCTTGTGGCGGAGCTTGGAGCTATTTAGTTTTTAGCGCAACTATTAATGTTGAATTATTGAAAGAAAAGGTAACAACATATAACGAAAATGAAACTGCATACAATATAAAATGGAGTGTTGTTTCAGATTGTATGGTAAGTACTCCACCAACAAGTGTTGAATGCGTAAATGGAAATTGTGTAGCAATTTATTAAAATTATTTTTTGAAACCCACTCTATTTAAAGCAGATTTTATATTTTTAAAAAATGAATAAACAGCAAATAATTTCAACTACAAAAGCCTTTGTGCAAGATACATTACAAAATGCTGAAGGCGGGCATGATTGGTTTCATATTCTACGCGTATGGAACAACGCAAAATTAATTTCAGAAAATGAAAATGTTGATAATTTCATTGTTGAGCTTGGCGCTTTATTACACGATATTGCCGATTCAAAATTTCACAATGGCGATGAAACTATTGGTCCAAAAATAGCACGTGAATTTTTAGAAAAACAAATGGTTGAAGAATTAACCATTGTTCATATAGAACAAATTATTTCAAACATTTCATACAAAGGAGGTAATTTTAATCAAAAATTTAATTCTCCCGAATTAGCTGTTTTACAAGATGCTGATAGATTAGATGCTATTGGAGCTGTTGGAATAGCACGCTGTTTTAATTATGGAGGTTTTAAAAATAGACCTTTATACAATCCTGAAATTGTTCCAAAATTAAATCAAACTAAAGAGGAATATAAAAACTCTAAAGCTCCAACAATTAATCATTTTTATGAGAAATTATTGCTATTAAAAGATAGAATGAATACCGAAACAGGTAAAAAAATAGCAGAAGAACGCCACCACTATATGGAAATTTTTCTTCAGCAGTTTTATAATGAATGGAACGGTGAAAAGTAAAAAAAATTCGTGTAAATTATTCGTTCTAAAACAAGTAAAAATAGTGTAATAATTTGTAGCTTTAGTACTCATTATTTTCAATAACTATGGAGCTAACCTTTCCTTTATTTGCTGGTATTATTGCCGCAATGTTACATGTGATTTCTGGTCCAGACCATTTAGCGGCTGTTACACCTTTTGCCATTGAAAGTAAAAAGAAAGCTTGGAAAGTTGGACTTTTTTGGGGAATTGGTCATTTATTAGGAATGCTATCTATTGGTGTTTTATTCTTGCTTTTTAAAGACCTTATTCCAATTAATAACATATCCAAACATAGTGAGCAACTTGTTGGAATTGTATTGATAATTTTAGGTTTTTGGATTTTTTTAAAATTATTTAATGACAATAAAAGACATAAACATCTACATGTTCATAGTAATGGAAATCCAATAATACATGAACATTCACACAACCACACTACAGAAAAAAAACATACACATAAACATCCAAATTTAAAACAAGGAATTATTGCATCAACCTCTGTTGGATTTATTCACGGATTGGCAGGTATTGCACATTTTTTATTGTTTTTACCTGTAATTGGCTTTACATCTAAGTTAGACTCCTCACAATATATTATTGGATTTGGAATAGGAACGTTAGCTGCTATGATCGCTTTTTCAATGGTTGTTGGTAACATTGCTGATTACTCTAAAAATGGCCATAATGAAACTTTTTTTAAAGGAATTCGTTTCGCTGGTGGTTTATTTGCTTTTGCTATTGGAATTTATTGGGTAATTTCAAATTGAAATAACGCTATTTTTAGTTTTGTCATTCCTGCGTAGGCAGGAATCCATAGAGAGTTTATGAATAAGTCCCGGTCTTAGAGTTAAGAAAACTCAATTAAGTTGACTTTTTCTTTAATAAATTATTGATTGTATTTTCAACGAGGACACCATAGATTCCTGCTTACGCAGGAATGATATTGCGGGCTCAACAAATTCTAGGCAATTGCTCACCAACCAAAGGGCTTACAATTCGTTTTCCTCCAATTAAACTTTCCATAACTACTTTGTTAGGGTGTTCACTTGTAATTTCACCAACTAAAGCCGCATTTTTTCCTTTATTATGATTTTTCATTAGTTGTAAAACTTCATTTTCTATACTAGGGTCAACAACCACTAAAAATACGCCTTCATTTGCAACATACATTGGGTCTAAACCTAACATTTCACAAGCAGCTGCCACTTGTTTTTCTAATGGGATATTTACTTCTTTTAAAAATACTCCTTTTGAAATATCATTTGCAATCTCATGTAAAACGGTCCCTAAACCTCCACGAGTTGGGTCTCTAAATAATTTAATTTTGTTACCAAATTCATCTAATAAATCTTTTACCAAAAAGTTCAAGTTAGTTGAATCACTCTCAATAGTTGATTCAAATTGTAACCCTTCACGTTCGCTCATAATTGCCATTCCGTGCTGGGCAATAAAACCATTTACCAAAATTTTGTCTCCTTCTTTAATCCTATGAACAGAAATGTTTGCTTTTGGATGCACTTCGCCAAAACCAGTTGTATTTATAAATATTTTATCGCCTTTTCCACGTTCCACCACTTTGGTATCTCCAGTAATTATTAACACGCCACTTTCATCAGCTGCCTTTTTAATAGAATGTACAATTTCAATAAACTCTTTAACTTTCAAACCTTCTTCAATAATAAAAGCCAAGGATAAATATTTTGGAATTGCTCCGCACATAGCAACGTCATTAACAGTACCATGAACCGCCAATTCACCAATATTTCCTCCTTTGAAGAAAATAGGAGTAATTACAAAACTATCTGTTGAAATGGCAATTTCACCATTAAACTTCACAATAGAACCATCGTGTTTTTGATCTAAAAAAGGGTTGCTAAATGTTTTAAAAATTATTTTATCTAATAAATCTCTTGTCAATTCCCCGCCACTTCCGTGACCTAAATTAATGGTTTCAAAGTCTATATTTTCTATGTTCATCTTAGTCTATTAAATTAGTTGAAAAATGATAATATGCTGCACAAGCACCTTCTGATGAAACCATTGGAGCCCCTAATGGATTTGCAGGTTTACAAGTTTTACCAAATTGATCGCATTGATTTGGTTTTTTAATTCCTCTTAAAATTTCCCCAGCAATGCATTCTGAGTTTTCAGGCACTTTAATATGTTCAATGTTAAATTTAACTTCAGCATCGTATTTTTTATAAGCCTTTTTTATAATATAACCGCTATTTGGAATTTCACCAATACCTCTCCATTCTCTATTTCCAATTTCAAAAACCTGTTGTATTACATCAATAGCTGCTTTATTTCCATGTTCTTTTACAACACGAGCATACTGATTTTCTAATTTACATGTTCCTTCTTCTAATTGTTTAACAGCCATATAAATACCTTGAACCAAATCTAATGGTTCAAAACCTGTAACAATTATTGGAATTTTATATGTTGAAACCAACGGATAATATTCTTGAACACCCATAATTGTACATACATGACCCGCTCCCAAAAAAGCATCAATTGTACATAATTCATCAGCTAAAATAGCTTCCATAGCAGGTGGAACTAATACGTGTGAAGCTAAAATTGAATAATTAGAAACACCTTCTTTTTCAGCATGTAAAACCGATAAAGCATTTGCCGGCGCTGTGGTTTCAAACCCAACAGCAAAAAACACAACTTCTTTATCGGGGTTTTTATTTGCAATGGAAACCGCTTCAATAGGCGAATATAAAATGCGCAAATCACCACCAACTGCTTTTGCTTCTAACAAACTTTTTTTACTTCCTGGCACACGAATCATATCTCCAAAAGAACAAACAATTACGCCTTGTTCTAATAACTCAATAGCTTTATCAATTAAATTTAATGGTGTTACACAAACCGGACAACCAGGACCGTGAATCATTCTTACTTTTTCAGGAAGTAAATCTAAAATACCGTTTTTAACCAACCCATGTGTTTGTCCGCCGCAAATTTCCATAATATTCCATTCACGAGTTGTAATATTGTGAATTTCATCTAAAATCTTTTTAGTGGCTTCAAAATTTCTGTATTCACTAAGATATTTCATTCTTTAATTTTTAATATTTAAATAGTACATCAATTGTCCAAAAGAAACGTTTTCATCGTTTGGCGATACCTCTTTATGAAAATACAATTTCAGTTCTTTTGGCGCTAATTCTAATAACATATCAACCAATATTGTATTCTGAAAAACACCTCCGCTTAATGCAATATGATTGTAATTATTACTTTTTGAAACTTCAATAATTATAGTTGCTACCGTGAATAGGAAATTAATAACAATCGTTTGTTTTGGAATGCCATTTTTAAAATCAGTAGCTATATTTTTAATTATTTCTTCGGAAGAAATTTCAGTTTCAAACTTTATTAAATAACTTTTACAAGCACTTAGTTCGTATTCTGAAACCAAATTTTCTAATAAAATTGGTGCTTCTCCTTCATAAGAATTAAAATCAGTTACATTCAGTAATGAAGCAACAGCGTCAAATAATCGTCCAACTGAAGATGTTTTTAGTTTGTTTTCTTTCTTTAATGTTTGATACGTTTTTAATTCATTTTTAGTAAATTTTTCTGCTAAAACTTCATCTATTTCTGAAGACGAAAGGGCTAATAATGAAAGTCGTGGTTCTTTGGCCATTTTATCACCTAACAACCAATTAAAATACTTAAAATGATTAATTCTATCAATGGAATTAGCTTCATAATTAAAAAATTCACCTCCCCAAATTGCGCCATCGTCACCGTAACCTGTTCCGTCAAAAACAACTCCTAAAACTCTTTTATTGAATAAATTATGTTCACCTAAAATAGCCGAAAAATGCGCCTTATGATGCTGAATTTCAACCAACTTAGCATTGGTTTTTTGAGCCATTTCTTTGCCGTATTGAGTGCTTTGGTAATTAGGATGTTTATCAACTAAAATAACTTCTGGTTTTTGTTGAAATATAGTAATGAAGGATTGAGCGGTTTCGGTAAACCGAGTGTAAACATCAAAATTATCTAAATTTCCCAAATACTGACTCACATATAAATACTGATTTGGATAATAAGCAATACTGCTTTTTAAATGAGCACCCATTGCCATAATTTTCTCATCTGAATTTATGGAACTATTTAAATAATTTGGAGCATACCCACGAGAACGACGAAATAATACTTCCTGACCAAATTTAGTACTAAATTTCACTACAGAATCGTCCTGCGGATGCATAATTTGTAAATTATGTTGTAAAAAATAATCCGCTACATTTTTTAGCTTGTCAACCGCCTCATTATTTTCACTAATAATAGGAGAGCCATGAATATTACCACTTGTAGCAACTATTGGAAAACTCAATTCATTTGCAAGCAATTGTAAAATTCCCGAATATGGCAACAACACACCTAGCTGATTTAAACCAGGCGCAACTTCATTTAGCACAATATTTTCTTTATAATTTTTTGAAGAAATTATGTTAATTGGACATTTAGTGGAAGTGAGTGATTTTTTATGATTTTCACTTAATTTTAATTCCTTTTGAAGCAATTCCATTGAAGGATATAAAACAGCAAAAGGTTTAGTTGGTCTGTTCTTTTTAATACGTAATTTTTCAACAACTTGCTTGTTTTCTGCATTGCAACATAACAAATAACCACTTGTGTTTTTTATTGCTATTATATTTCCTTGAAGAAGTAATTTTGCAATTTCTTTGAATAAATAGTGTTGTAAAATTTCAACTTTGTTATTATTCTTATCTGTTAAAAATAGTTCAATACCACAATTGTTACACGTATTTGTTTGCGAATGAAATCGCCTGTTTGATGGTGAAAAATATTCTTTCTTACAAGTTTCACACATTGGAAAATTATAAATGCTTGTATGATTTCTTTCAAAAGGAAAAGTTTGGGTAATTGCCCAACGTGGCCCGCAATTTACACAGGTTGTAAACGCATAATTATATCTGTTATTTTTTGAATTTTCAATATCATTTTTACAATCGTCACAAATTGCAAAATCGGGTGTTAGTGGTAAATTTAAATTCCCATTTATTGTGGATGAAATTATTTTAAAATCATCAAATTTCTGAAATTCAGTTGAAGTAATTGAACTATTTTTAATACAAGAAACCGGTGGTGGAAATTGTAATAACTTCGTATAAAAATCATGTATCGATTTTTCAAAGCCAGAGACAAAAATTACAACACCTTCTTCATTATTAGAAACTGTACCATTTATAGAAAATTTAGTTGCTAAACTAAAAACATATGGTCTAAACCCAACGCCTTGTACTTGACCAGAAATAGCAATTTTATAGGTTTGTAACATTTATCTTTCGCTTGAAAATACAGTATAAATTTACATTTTTTTTAAGTGAAGATCTTCACAATGAGTTAAAATATTTTCAATAATTACAGGAATGGATTCTTTAACTTTTTTATTTAATTCAAGTGTCATAGGGTTAATTTCCTTTATTGAAACGGTGAATAAATGAATGTCGGGAACTTCTTCCATTAAATACACAGCTTCTATCATATCTTTTAAACCAACGTCATGAACGCTTAATGTTGAAGGAAAATCAGAAGCAAATTTTGGTCTAATTAAAGAAATAGTTCCTTCAGGCTTTCCATCCATTGTTGCATCAATAAAAATGACCGTTGAATATGCTTCAAAGCAGTTTAATAATAAAAAACCACCTGTTCCACCGTCTAAAATATCAACATAATCAGGTAATTTAGTTTTAGCCATTTCTTGAATAATATGTACGCCAATACCTTCATCACCCATTAAATAATTACCAACACCCATAACTAAAATACTATTTGATTTGTCTTTTTCAAAAAAGTATGAATCGCTGCAAATAGCTACTGGTGTTCTTTCTTTTATTTTCATTTTAAAAATTTTAAAAGTAAACCCATCCTACTCTATGAATAAGAATGAGTTTACTTATATCTTCAATTGAGCAATTATTCCTCAAGTTTCTTTTCCTCAACTTTTTTAATTCTATCTTCTCTCACAAATTTATAACCTCCAAACATGGATGAAACTTCACCACGACCTTCTAACCAATCATGATAAAAAACTAAATATATATGAACCATGCTAAAAAGTATAAAAATCCACATTGCTATATGGTGTATTTGTCTTACCATAAAATCGCCACCTAATAAAGGGCTAACCCAAGTAAACAGCTTTGGAAGCCACCATCCAGATGTGTCTGCATACAAAGCAAAACCTGTGAATACCTGTGTAAGTGCCATAAAAAACAAGACTAAATAAGAAAAAGAAGCTACACTATTATGCCCAATACTAATATTTTTTACATTAGGATGATCTTCATTTAAAAGCATAATATCAATTTTTAACACATGCCAAAAGTTGTTCCACATTTTTTTACTGAATGGCCAAAAAGCTCTCCAATTTGCATATTTATTTCCAACAAAAGACCAATATATTCTTAAAATCATATTGAAAAAGAAAATATATGCTGCGGTAAAATGTATAAATCTTACAATTCCAAATGAATGTAAATTTGTTGCTTCGGCACTTGACTGTAAAGCTGGTGGATTGGCTATTAAAAACCCTGTTAGTGTTAAAACTATAATTGTGAGTACATTGATCCAATGAAAAAACCTTACAGGAATTTCCCAAACCATTACTCGTTTAAAATTTTTAGTTTCCATAATTTAAATTTTAACTGTCACAACTAGCAATATTTTGAACCTGAGAAATGTGTTTTCCATGTTCATCATATAAATGAACAGCACACGCTAAACAAGGGTCAAATGAATGAATTGTTCTAATAATTTCTAATGGTAAATTAGGATCTGCAACAGGTGTGCCTATTAAAGCTTCTTCATAAGCTGACCTTTGCCCCTTAGGATCACGTGGTGATGCATTCCAAGTTGACGGAACAACCAATTGATAATTTTCTGTTTTCTCATCTTTTATTTTAATCCAATGTGCTAATGCACCTCTTGGTGCTTCGCAAAACCCTACACCTTTAGCTTCTTTTGGCCATGATGACGGTTCCCAACTGTCTGTATTTGCCATTCGCTCATCACCATTTTTAATATTATTCATTAAAGTATCAAAAAACTCTAATGTCCAATTTGCCACTAATTGTGTTTCAATTCCACGAGCAGCTGTTCTTCCTAATGTTGAGAATAAAGCAGCTACAGGAACATTTAGATGAGACAACGCACCATTTACAGCATCTTTAATTTCTACATTTCCTCTTCCGTAACCTACCAATAAACGTGCAAGCGGACCAACTTCCATTGGCATTCCTTTCCAACGTGGTGTTTTAATAAAGCTATAGGCCTCTTCTACATTTAATTGATTGTATGGTGGTTTTGGCCCTGTATATTTAATGTTTGTTTCACCATCCCAAGGATGTCTTCCTTTGTCTTTTCCTTCAGCATAATTATCGTACCATGAATTGTTTACAAACTCTTCAATTTCGTCTGTACTTCTATGATCTACATCATGTACTTTAGATAAATCATTATTTAAAATAACTCCTTGTTGAAATTTAAAATTCGATAAATCAGCATACCCATTTGTAGGGAAATCTCCATAAGACATATAGTTTCCAATTCCTTTTCCTATGCCTCCCCAATCTTTATAAAATGAAGCAATAGCTAATAAATCTGGGATATAAACTTTATCTATGAATTCTTTTCCTTCTTTTAATAATTTTTGAACATGCATTAAACGTTCAGCATTTAAACCTCCAGCACCATCAGAGTTTATTGCGCAAGCCATACCTCCAACTAAGTAGTTTGGGTGTGGGTTTTTACCTCCAAATATAGTATGAACCTTCACAATTTCTTTTTGCCATTCTAACGCTTCTAAATAATGAGCAACTGCTAATAGATTTACTTCCGCAGGTAATTTCATTTGAGAGTGTCCCCAATAGCCGTTTGCAAAAATTCCTAATTGACCACTTTCAACAAATTTTTGTACTCTTTTTTGTACATCTGAAAAATAACCAGGTGAGCTTTTTGGCCAATTTGAGATACTTTGTGCTATTTCAGAAGTTTTTTTTGGATCTGCTTTTAAAGCATTTACAATATCAACCCAATCCAATGCATGCAAATGATAAAAATGCACTGCATGGTCATGCATATATAAAGCGCCCTCCATAATATTACGAACCATTTCAGCATTTGGTGGCACAGCAATTCCTAAAGCATCTTCAACAGCTCTAACGGATGTTAAAGCGTGTACGGTAGTACAAACACCGCATGTGCGCTGTACAAAAGCCCAAACATCTCTAGGGTCTCGTCCTTTAACAATACTTTCAATACCTCTCACCATTGTGCTAGAGCTGAAAGCATCTACAATTACGCCATCTTTAATTTCTGCTTCTATTCTTAAATGACCCTCAATTCGTGTAATTGGGTCTACTACTATTCTATTTGCCATTATTATACGTTTTAAGAATCAATATTTTTTTCATTTCTTTTCCCTCTTTTTATTCTGTCCATAAGCTCTGTTCTTTTAGAAATATTTGCAGCAACAGCATGAACAGCTAACCCACCAGCTAATACTCCTGCAGCAACTTTACCAACAGTATCGGCATTACTTTCTACGGCAAAGCCAGGTACATTTGTTGTTCTTTCATAGAAAGGTCCTTTATCCCAGAAATCTTCTTCACTGCAACCAATACAACCATGACCTGATTGAATTGGGAAACTTACGCCATTATTCCATTTCATACTTGCGCAAGCATTGTAAGTCATAGGTCCTTTACAACCAAGTTTATACAAACAGTATCCTTTTTTTGAATTTTCATCATCAAAAGTTTCAGCAAATAGACCTGCATCATAATACGGTCGTCTGTAACAAGTATCATGAACTCGTTTACCATAAAATGCTTTTGGCCTTCCTAAACGATCTAATTTTGGTAAGCGTCCAAACGCAACTACGTGCATAATTACACCTGCCATAACCTCGCCTATTGGTGGGCAACCAGGCACTCTAATAATTGGTTTGTTTTTTACTATTTTATGAATAGGTGTAGCTTCAGTAGGGTTTGGTTTTGCAGCCTGTACACATCCGTTTGAAGCACAGCTTCCCCATGCTATTATAGCTTTGGCTCCTGCTGCAGCTTCTAAAAAAGTCTCTTTTGCTGATTTACCAGCAATACAACAGTAATTTCCATCATCACCTAAAGGTATTGAACCTTCAACACATAGAATGTATTCCCCATGATATTTTTTCATGGTTTCAGCTTTTGCTGCCTCGGCTTGATGTCCTGATGCTGCCATTAAGGTTAAAGAATAATCTAAAGATATTCGGTCTAAAATAATATCTGCAACTATTGGATGATTCGATCTAATAAAAGATTCACTACAACACGTACATTCTTGATAATGTTCCCAAATAACAGGTAATCGAGGAGTGTTTTCCAATGATTGTGCAATTTGTCCAACCATGCTAGATTCTAAACCCATGAAAGCTGCCATATAGGTAGAAAATTTCATGAAATCTCTACGGCTATAACCTTGCTTTATAATACTTTCATAGTATGTGTTTCGTTTTTCATTATTAGCAGACATATCTAAAAGTTTTTAGTAATTAAATAGATTATTTAATCTTTCACCTTCTTTTTAATAGGAAGAGTTGTACTAAGTTACAAATAATTTACATTGACATTACACTAACCATCTAATTTAGAACGGTTTAAAATAAGGTTGTTTAATCTTTAATTTTTTTGATAAAATTTCATGAAAAATGATTAGAATATTTAAATTGATAGTTTTGTATTTATATAATTTGTAAATTTGAGTGTAAAACCATTTTAAAAAAAATGCATGAACTATCAATAGCATTAGGTATTGTTAAAATTGCTGAAGATGAAGCTGCTAAAGCAAACGCTAAAAAAGTTACTAAAATTGAACTTGAAATTGGTGTATTGGCTGGTGTTGAAATTGACTCTTTAAATTTTGTTTGGGAATCTGCAGTTCAAGACAGTATTTTGGCTCATGCTGAAAAGGAAATAATTGTTATTTCTGGAAAAGGAAAATGTGTTGATTGTGATACAGAATTTAATATGGAATATATTTATGATTGCTGCCCTAATTGCAACAGTAATTTTAAAGGTATTTTAAAAGGAAAAGAATTAAGAGTAAAAGCATTAGAAGTTATTTAAAACTATAAAATTATGTGTGGAACTTGCGGATGTGGATCAGAGAACAACGGTCCTACTATTTTAAAACCTGGTGAACATAAACATTCTCATAATGAGGATCATCATCATGGACATTCTCATTCACACCATCATGAGCATCAACACGAACATCAGCATAAAATTTTAGAAATAGAACAAGATATTTTACAAAACAATCAGGTTTTAGCGGCTAGAAACAGGGGCTATTTTGAAGCTAAAAATATTTTTGCGTTAAATTTAGTGAGCTCACCAGGTTCTGGCAAAACATCAATTTTGGAACGCACCTTAGCTGATTTAAAAAATGACATTCCATTTTATGTAATTGAAGGTGATCAACAAACCTTAAATGATGCTAATAGAATTGATGCATTAAACATTCCTGTTATTCAAATAAATACAGGAAAAGGTTGCCATTTGGAAAGTGATATGGTATATAATGCTGTAAAAAAATTGGAGCTTAAAAATGATTCGGTTTTAATGATTGAAAATGTTGGAAATCTAGTTTGCCCATCTATGTTTGATTTAGGTGAAAGCAAGCGTGTTGTTATTATTAGCACAACTGAAGGTGAAGACAAACCTATTAAATATCCTGATATGTTTCATACTTCGGATATATGCATTATAAATAAAATAGATTTATTGCCGTATGTAACTATTAGTATTGAAAAACTAAAAAATTACGCATTACAAGTAAATCCGAATCTTCAATTTTTTGAAATTTCAGCAACAACTGGTGAAGGTATGGAAGCTTGGTATGTTTGGTTGAAAGAAAATAGCCATTGCCATTAGTCAAAAGTTTAAAGGTTAAAAACTGAAAATCAAAAATTGTAAATTGTAAATTGTAAATCAAAAATCGTAAATCAATATGTGTTTATCAATTCCTGGAAAATTAATTGAAATAACTTCGCAATTGGATGAAACTTTTAGATTAGGCAAAGTATCTTTTGATGGAATTATTAAAGAGGTAAGCTTAACATTGGTTCCAGAAGCAAATATTGGAGATTATGTATTGGTACACGTTGGTGCAGCAATTTCTACTATTAATGAAGAAGAAGCGAAAAAAACCTTTGAATTATTAAAGCAGTTAGATGAACTTAATGAATTAGAAGATAATGAAGCTGATTAGAAATCCAAATTCCAATTAAATATGTCTGTTTTTAAACCAAATGAAATCCACGTTGAGTTGGATTTATCAAAAACTCCTGTTGGCGCATCTGGATTAAAATCTCTAAATGTAATACTTCCGAACAGTTTTAAATTTGTTGCAGGATTTACTAAATAGCCCACTTGTAAGTCGCCAATAAAAACTTTAGCAGTATTTCCCTGTCCAATTGTATTGCCTGTGTCTGCCGCCCTATTGTCATTATCTTCAAAAACATTTCCTCCATAGCTAAAAGTATCAGTTCCATTGTCAAAATCGAATCCTTTTTCTCCAATTACTAGCTTCGCATTTGCAAACCAACGGTCTTTAGTATATCTAGCAATACCAACTATTTCTCTAAAATTTGAACCCCATAAATGCGCTAAAGGTTGATTGTTATGTCCATAATTTAAATTTAACTCGTCATGAGAATAGGTATAAGGTCTAACAGCATTGTACTCGCCTTGTAAGTATAAATTGTCAATATTAAATGCATTGTAATACTTTGCACCAATTTGAACACCATATTTATTTGCCCACCAACCATTGCTACCAGTTATTTCAGAGGCTCTAAATTCATCCAATATTAACTGTGAGTATAACGATATATTTTTTAGTTTATATTTAAGACTAAGTCCTAATAACGTGTTTCCAGCTCTAGATCCTGTAGAAAATTCAGCAGCAGTATAAAAAATTAGTGGATTTAAATAATTTACATCAAAGCCTCTCCCGTTTGCATCGTCCCAAATAACGGTTTCAAACAATCCAATATTCAAATTTTTAGTAGCATTCCAACTTAAATAATGAATGGCCATAAATTTTTGTTTGTAAGCACCATCAACTGTAAGTTCAGGTCTAACATCTTGCATCCACATCCAAAGATTTGTGTATTTTATTTTCCAAAAATTAGTGTTTATTTTAAAGAAAGGATATGGTGAAGCTACATCTGATAAAAATAAAGATCGATATCCGTCACCTATAAAATTTTTACCATTTCCAAATTGAAAATTAAATGTTTTATTTGGTGTATAAGATATATATGCCTCTGCAACTGGATAATCATAAGCATCAGACCTAAAACCTTTGGCAATTCCTCTTCCTGGAATAAATGCTGGATTACCTCCATCTGGTTTTATTGATTCAGCGTATTGATTTACATAGTTAGCAAAGCGACCCTGACTTTCGTAAAAACTTGTTGAAAAATTAAACTTTTTACCTATTGCTCCATTAATATGAACTGATCTGGTGTTGTTAAATGTTTTAACATTTTCACTGTCTTTTCCTAATTGTAAGTCAACACCTGGGTCTATTGTAAACCAAAAACCGTTACCTTTTACAAAAGCCATGTGTTCATTCAATAGCTTTTTACCAAACCACGTTGATTTTGGTTTTATCAATTTATTTTTTTGTGCGTCTAAATCTACATATTTTGCAACTTCAGAATACACATAAGGCTTCACTGCTGTATGTGAATTGGCAGCTTGGTTTAAATGATAATCGTAAACACTATATTCTGCATGCGTAAAGGGAATATTTAATTCACTTTTATGCTCTGGAAATAACGTAGTTTTTTGTACAGTTTCAACAATTTCTTCTCTTAGTTTTAGAGGTTCTACTTTTACCTCTTTTTTAATAATTTTTTCTTGTTTATTATCTCCTAAAGGAATTGATAGCGGAAAAACAAATTGCATTTCAATAGGATGGTTGTTAAATTTTGCAGGTATTATTTTAGGTATTATTTTAAAAACACGTTCCACCTCTTCTTTTAATTCTTTGTAAGGAGAGTTCACATAAAGTACCTTGAAATTACCCAATGTATTTACTAAAAAAACAATATTAATTGTCCCTTTAAAATTATCTTCTTGTACATTTTCTGGAATTTTAAATTCAGAAATAATAAATTCTTTAATGTTACTATTAAAACAAGATGGCATTTCAGAAATAGCAACCGAATCGCACGTTTTAAAGACTGGATATTTCTCCATTTGTGAAAAAACAGTAATCGATAAAAACAGGAAAATAAAACTTAAAATTATTTTTTTCATACTTATAATTACGAGATTTTTTCTACGCTATTATCTTTTAATTGATAATTTTCACCACTTTCCAAACATGTTGCAATACCTGTTTTATCAAATTTTAAACGATGTCCATATTCGCTAATCCAACCTATTTGTTTTGAAGGATTACCAACAACTAATGCATACGGTAAAACTTCTTTTGTAACAACGGCTCCAGCACCAACAAAAGCATATTCGCCAATATCATTACCGCAAACAATGGTAGCATTAGCACCAATACTTGCGCCCTTTTTTACTAAAGTTTTTAAATATTCACCTCTTCTAATAACAGCACTTCTTGGATTTATAACATTTGTAAATACCATTGAAGGTCCTAAAAAAACATCATCCTCACAAATTACACCTGAATATATTGATACGTTATTTTGCACCTTAACATTTTTACCAAGAACAACGTTTGGAGAAATCACAACATTTTGACCAATATTACAATTTTCACCCATTTTTGAATTTGGCATAATATGACAAAAATGCCATATTTTAGTTCCAGTACCTATTTCACAACCTTCATCAATTATAGCTGTTTCATGTGAAAAATAATTTTCCATTTTTAATATCCTTCATTTGCATTACCACCTTCAGCAATTACTTTTGCTGATGAAGTTCCAATACGAATAACACCTAGTTCAACCATTTTTACAGCATCCTCATAATTCCGCACACCACCGGCTGCTTTTGCAGGTAATGGTTTTGCATTTTCCACAATAAGTTCCATTGCTTCAAAAGTTGCTCCATTTGGTTTATCTCCTTCTGTTTTAAAAAAACCTGTAGATGATTTTACAAAAACCTTTTCTGCATTTTCTTCTCCAAAATTTTCTAATACTACATCTCTAATTAGTTGAGTTAATCCAATTATTTCATCATTTGTTAATGCCGCAATTTCAATAATCCACTTTGCAACCTTATTATTGTCTAAAGCTAATTTGGTTCCTTTAAATACTTCTGCTTTTACCAAATTCACCTTTTCTTCTTTGAATGCTTGGTAATTTACAACATAATCTAGCTCATCAACATCATTATCAACGGCTTGTTGTGCTTCAATTAGCTTTTCACTTGTTTCATATGTTCCTTCATGAAAGCCAATTACAGTACCTATTAATGTTTCGGAATTGGCTGCTTTTACCATTTCTCGTCCCATTGCCACAAATTCTGGACGAATCATAGCTAACTTATAGCCGTTTTCAATTGCCTCACTAATTAAAGCTCTTACGTTTTCTACGGTTGATTCTTCAGCTATACCAGCTTGTATAGCTGTTTTTAAATATGTTGAATCTAAATATTGGTTTACTTTCATTGTATAAATTTTATTTTACGAAAATACTAATTTACAAAACATAATAGTTTATTAATAAACAATACTTCATAAAAAAATCTCACAATGTGAGATTTTTTTATGAAGTATGAATACGTTATTCTACTTTAAAAACAATTGGCAATCCATATCTTACTCCAACAGCCCTTCCTCTTTGCCTTCCAGGAGTCATTTTTGGAAGTAAATTAATTACTCTAATGGCTTCTTCCTGTAACTTTTTGTGTGGTGCTCTTGCCTGAACATCGGTAATATCTCCGTTTTTATCTATTTTGAACATGGTAAATATCTTTTGAATACTACCTGAAGCTAAACCTAAATCAGATGCTAATTCAGCATTAAACTTTTTTGAAACAAATTTTGACATTTGAGCTGAAAAACATGCTCTTAATTCATCATTGTTCCCTACACACCCAGGAAAAATTGGAACATTTTCTATCACTAAAAAAGGTACGTCTTCAATAACATCTTCTTCCTCTACCACAGAAACAACATCTTTATCAAGGTTTATAATAACGGCTTCCGACTCATCCGTTTCTGTAGATTCTATTACCGTTTCTATTATTTCTATTTCGTCTTCAACCTTTATTATTTTATCTGGAATAACAGCTTTAACTACTGGCTGATTTTCTGGAACAACAATTTTAATTTCTACAATCTCCTCTGTATCTTCATCGGTTACAAAAGTACCAACCAATTCCTTTATGGAATTTGGGTATGTTTTCATATTCATAAATTGATAAACTATAAAAAGTGATAGCACCAAGCCTAATTGAATTAATATTTTACTATAATTTTCAAGAGAAGCGTTCGGATATTTTTTAACTTCCATTATTACCTTGTTTAGGTTAAACAAGAACTACTAAAAGAGAACTGTAATACAGTGTGTTTTATAATGCAAGAAAATGAATAATTTAGCAATATCTTGCAAGATACTCATCATACTAAAATTACGACATTTTTAGATAAAATGCAACATTTTATATCAAAAAAACCAAACCTTAATATCACTTTTAATTTATTGAATTTTAAAAGTAATTACAAATTGCATATTTAACAACAATTAATTTAGCGTAAATGCTAAAATTATGTCAATACAATTAACATGCCAAAAAAAAACTCAACCAAATGGTTGAGTTTTTTTATATTTTATGAAAAGAGAAATATCCTTATTCTACTTTAAATGCAATTGGCAAGCTGTATTTAACACCTACTGGGCGTCCACGCTGCTTACCAGGAATCATTTTAGGTAATAGTTTTACAACTCTAATTGCTTCTTCTTGCAATCTCTTGTGAGGTGCACGAGCCATTACATTTGTAATATTTCCTGATTTATCAATTTTAAACATTACAAAAATACGTTTCACACCAGGTGATAAACCTAAGTCAGAAGCTAAATCTGCATTAAATTTTCTATTCACGTGTTTTGTGATTTTTTCTTGTAAACAAGCCCTAAGTTGTGATTTATTTCCTTTACAACCTGGAAAAACAGGAACGTCTTCAATAATTGCAAAAGGAACATCTTCCATTACGTCTTCCTCTTCTTCAACCTCAATAATTTCTTCAACCTCAACGGCCTCATCTTCATCTGTTTCAGTAGATTCAATTACAGTTTCTTCCACTTCTTTCTCATCCTCAACAATTTCAATTTTATCTGGTGTTGGTGGTGGTGGTGTTTTTGGTTCTGGCGGTTTTACTTGTTCTATTTCAACCGTTTGCTCATCATCTTCAATATTCAAAGTTGAGGCGGCAAGTTCACCAATTACTCTATCATACGTCTTTTTTTCAATGGCTAAGTAAACCACTAATAGTGCTAAAACCAAACCTAACTGCATAAATATCTTACTGTAGTTTTCTAGGTTTGCTTTTGGATTTTTTTTAATCTGCATCTGTGAAAATTTTTATAGTGTGCTAATTTAATAATTTTAATATATTATACAACTATATTTTTTACTTCATTCTATATTTCTTTAAAAAAAGAACGGTAAAAAATACCCAAGCCGCTCCTATTCCTATAAAATTAGCAAACAAATCTAACAATTCTGCTTGTCTATAAGTAGTTAAGGCTCCTTGTAAAGCTTCAATAATTATGCCATAAGCAAATACTGTAACTACTATTATAACAACTTTTCTTTGTTGATTTAATTTATTAATAAATGTAATTAACCAACTAAGTGTTAATAGAAAATAGGCGAAAAAATGTAAAAATTTATCAAAAAACTGAATAGCAGGAAGTTCAATTACATTTTTAACTGAAATTAAACTTCCTACTGTAATAGCAATGGTTAGAAAAATTGCTACAATGTAATATAATTTACGCTCCAACAAGCTCTTTATAATCTTCTGGAGATAATAATTCATCTATTTGAGAAAGATCTGAAATAGAAATTTTAATCATCCACCCTTCTCCATAAGGGTCTGAATTTACTTTTTCTGGTTCATCTTCTAAAGCTTCATTAAATGCTATTATTTCACCCGTAATAGGCATAAATAAATCTGAAACAGTTTTTACAGCCTCTACAGATCCAAACACTTCATCTTTCTCAATAGTGTCATCAACTGTATCTACGTCAACGTAAACAATATCGCCTAATTCACTTTGTGCAAATTGTGTAATTCCAACTGTAGCTGTATTACCTTCTATTTTCAACCATTCATGGTCTTTTGTGTATTTTAATTCTGCTGGTATATTCATCTTTATTATTTATTTTATAGTTTAATTTCCTAAAACATATCTAATACTTAACCCCGAACTTACTGACTGCCTTGGGAAAGTAGTTGAAATTGCATATTGAGAAGAGCTCTGGTCAAAGTAAAAAGATGCTGTTAAACTTTTACTTAATGCATAATCTGCAAAAAACTTTAACGATAATAGGCGTTGCCCTCCAGTTACTTGATTGTTCTCCTGATCTATAGCTCTAATAACCGTAATATTATCTCTTAATGATAAATCTGCTCTTAAATTTAAATCGCCTTTCACCCTTGTTAAATCACCTCCAAATCTAAACTTCATGGCTAAATCCTTAATTCTATAGCCTAATCCAATTACATATTCTATTCCTTTTATTTGGGTAATTGTATTGTTATTAAAGTTTAAGGTAAGCCCCCTATCCTTATTAATTCTACCACTAAATGATACTGAATTTTTCATTTTCACATCTACTTTTATCAGTGGAGAAAACTCTTCCAATAAGTTAACATTTGTAAAGAGCGTTTTGCTAAAGTAATTTCCACCAATATCTTTAGAATCTTCAGGATTTATAGGGTCAAAATCTTTATATTCTAAATTATTACTAAAACTAGTAATTGAATATAAAGAATTATAACTGTGTGAAATTGAAAAACTTCTGAAATTCTTTTTAAACCATTTCATTTTCATGAAACCTTTATACGTAAGTTTCCAGCCCGGAATTGGAACGTTTTTAAATGTTTTTAAGCTTACTTTTGAAGCATCCTGACCTGAATAAGCAGCCATAAACGCAGGAAGCAATACTTGTTGACTTGATTCTCCAAAACCACTAATTGGTTGCCCTGAATCAGATGCTAATCGTTGGGCTATTACAGCTCTATTTGCTTTAAACTCTTCAAAATTTACATCGCTATTATTAAATGATGTTTTTAACAAATTATAACTAATACTGTAATTACCAAATTCTGTTATTGGAGACTCCGTAATTAGTTCATTATCTATAACATCTAATTGCTGTGATATGTTTTTACTATAGGTTTTATTTCCTCTAAATTCAATATCTAAATCTTTAAATGGTTCAACTATAATTGTACCATCTAATTTATTAAAATGTGTTTTACTAAAGGTTTTATTATAATACACATCTAATGGGTTAGACGAATCTCTAGACAACAACCATCCGTTTTCAACAGCACGCTGTCTAATATCTATTTGGCTACCAAAAACAAAACCTAAAGTTGGCGCTGGGTTTCCGCTAAAATTATCACGCCCTAAAAACCCTATTTCAGGAATATAACCTGGCAAATAAGTACCATTATTTTCTGAATAATTTACACGTGCTTTTTTTATTGAAGTTAAAATAGTGTAAACCTTTTGACTAATTTTACCGCCCAAAGTTTTTTTCTTTTTACTTCTTATATTTCGTGGTGCAATTGGTGTTTTTGAATTAGATTTACTACTATTCTTACTCTTTTTAGTAAACAATTTTTCTAAGCCAATATTTTTATAAAATTTATTAAAATCTATATCAGCTCCAATAGTATTTGTATTTGCATTTTGAATTACATTTCCAATTTTAGAAACATATGATTGTGATGCTGCTTGCCAATCAAAATCAGCTGTATACGCATAATCTGCTTTTATAAAATCTAAATAAGGAATTTTATTTATTGGCAACTTATAGGTTCCATTTAATGATTGGTGGTAATGATCTGGCCTTCCTAAAGTAAAGAAGTTATCCATTAATTTAACATCATCTGAAGTTTCAAAATCATCATAAATATAGTTGTTAGAAGCTCTAAAATTAAATTGTAAAGATTTCGTTAAATTATAACCAATGTTATAATCCCAATCAAACAAAAAATAACGTTGCTTTAGCGTTGGTAACTCTGGTAAACCTTCAATTAAACTTCTAGATAATTGCTCATTATAACTTCTATTAATATTTGAATTTATTGCAATTGTTGAAGGCATTAAATTCAAGTTAAAATCTTTTATCAATTTTAAATATTTACTATCTAAAGCACTCCAATTTTTAAATGGTTCAATATTTTTGGGTTCAAAACTAAAATTATAATTTGCAGAAGCTCTTACATTTTGATCCACATATTTTTGAACGTTATAGTCTTTATGATATGTTTCATTAAATGCATATGAAACCGATAAATTTTCCACACTATAAAAGCGTTGTTTTGAGGTTGAAGCAGCATTACGTTCTTTTCTAACATTTATTAAACTTAGGCTTCTTCGTTTTGTATAATCTCTAGATTTATCACTATTTGGATTTATATTTTTAGCATCCTCAAATAACACATCTTGGTATTGAGGATCGTATTTTGGATCTTTAAATTCTTCTGAAATACTATAGTTTAACGGCAATTTAATTCCCCATTTTTTTGGTAATAATTGACCTACATTAATATTAGTAACAATATCATATAGTTTTGTATTTTCTTGACTACGTTCATTTACACGCTGTTCAATACCTCCAAAACCTTTTGTATCCATTCTACCCGTTACAGAAACATCGGCAAAATCGGCAAAATTAGCATCAGCACTTACAACAGCAGCCCAACCACTGTCATTATCAAACTCTGAAACACGCATTTCATTAAACCAAACCTCAGCACTTTGATTGGTTCTTGTTACGTTTTTAACACCTAACATTATAGTTTTAATGTTTGATAAATTTGGATTCCCTTTTACTCTAATATCGTATCCTTCAATACCATCAATTGGAGATGGCATACCAATAGCTGGGTATATAATATTTGGAGCAATAGCATCTTCTAACCTTAATAGCTTAAGCTTTCCTAAATTTTCCAATAATGCATCTATATTATTTTCTGAAGGCCAAATTTCAAGGGCTGATATTGCACTGTAATCAGATATTGACACTAATTTTTCTATTTGATAATAGTTATCATTTAAATCGCTACCTAATCTAATAATAGCTTTTATTTCATCATTTTGAACCTGCGGTTTTGTCTGAACTCCTTCGGCATGTAAAAACAACTTAAAATGTTTGTACATTCTTAAATCTACTCTAACATTTTTAAAGATCGCTCTTGTTTCCTCAGGTCCTAAATCTGTAACTTTTATAGATAATGATTGTTCATTTTGTTCTTGTAATGTAGTACTTCCTCTTAATACTTCACGCTCAATTCCAGGAGGCAATACATATGGTATTGGGTTTCTACCTTCATTTTCTTGTATATTAACAACACCTACTTCAAAATTTTGTAATTGAGGATTTGTTAAATCTACAGGTGGCGCTATAGCTTCATTTAATGTTTTTGTATAGCGTCTCCAATCACCACGAACTAATTGTAATTCACCGAAACGAAGTACAATTGGCATTTTAAATTTGGTTAAAAACATTCGCATAAATCGAATTGAATTGAAACCTGTAATATTATTCACTACCTCATCTGGAGTACCAACTTGAATTCTAAATTGTAACCATCTAAATTGTTTTTCACTACCATCTTCAAGTTGAACATTTACTATTTTTTCATCAACAATATTATTTTCCCCAACAATTAAATCGCTTTTATTTAATGATACTTTATATTGATAATAGCTCTCAACGGAACTCATTGTTTGATCTTTATCAATATCCTCTGTATCAGGATATGTAGTCCCTGAAGTGGGATAACTTTCTGTTGATAAGTTATTTGTTGGTGAATTTCCTTCGGTATTGTTGTACTTTTTGTATCGTGTTAAAACAGAAGCATCATTTGTATCATATTCTGAACTTCTAAAATAAGAATAATTATCATTGGCTGGGTCTAAACCAAAACCAGTACCAAACTTTTGAATTTCTTCTTCATCATTAATTCCATCTAAACCAATATCTTGTGCTAAACGTTCAACATCACTATCACTAAATGCATATAATAAAGATTGATTTGTTGGAACTCTCCCCCAATCAGTATCATCAAAATTTGTATCTAATGCATTAACTGGCAATCCATTTTCGTACATTTTCCTTCCGTCTTTTAAAACGTCTTCTGAAATGTTCCCTAGGTTAAAATATAAATCCCCTACTTGATTTGCTATATCGCTTGGGTCAACTCCTGCCGGTAAACCTTCTTCATTTGTAATAGAATAATGATCGTATGGATCCATTAACCAAAATTGAATATACTCTACGTTCGATTGTTCAAAATCAGTAGTTGTTAATGCTCTAGTAATACCTGCCCATTTTTCTTCAGGATTTGTAAATTTACCATCTACACCAACATTATTTGTATCGTAATTATAACTTCCTCTTTCATTTGGGAAATAGGCTAAATCTAATGTTCTAACAATGGTTGATTGTGTTAAATCTAAATCTTGTTCAGGAAACAATTCTTCAAAATAAACAGTTCTAACCTCAGCGCGTGAAAGCTCTGCATTATCAATATTACTAGGTTTTAATGAAGAACCACCATAAAATAATGGGTCAATAATATACCATGCCAATCGTGCTCTTTTATATCCATACGATAAATCTGTAGCATCCCCTCCAAAATCAAAATTTGTTTGATACTGTGGCGTACTAGACATATGCCATTGCTGAATTGATTTTATTTCTAAAGGAATTTGAGAACCTTCAAAATCATCAACGTATGAAGTTGCTTCTCCTGAAAGTTCAATTCTTTTAGGTGACCCTGGAATTAAATAAGCCAAATCTCCTCTAATTGAAAAGTTTGAAGCAACATCAGTATCAATATTTGGTAATTTATTTACCCATTTTGTAAATTTTGGAACCTCAGCTCCATAGCTTGCATTTAGTCCGAAAATGGTATTGTTAATTGGTTCTTGATTAAATAGCGCTTTTTGAGTGATTGGCTTTTCATTTAAATTTAAAATGGTTGCACCTGCAATAAAATTATCAGAAAATTTATGTTCAATATCAATTCCTAAAAAACGTTTTGTTTGTAAATTAAATGCCGCATTATTTTCAACCGAAACTTGTATTGGAGCGTTTGACGCTTCTAAACTAGGGTTTACAATTTGCACTCTACCCATTTGATAATCAACAACATAATCAACTCCTTCAACCAATTCTCTACCTCCTGTTGTAACTCTAACGGAACCCTGCGGAACATTAAATGCGCCTAATGGAATTCCATTTGCATTTTCTGATTTATGATATCCTTTTATTAAGTATTTATCTTTCTGTTGAAAATTATTCTTAGCTTCAGATTGGGTTCTATCATACAACTCATTAAAAATGTACGTTTCATCAGCCGCATCCGTTAATTTTGCTTGTAAATCTTCTCCAAAAGGTTGAACCGTTGGAAAAATAATAAGTCCTTTTTCTGAATTTACAGTCGCTCCTTCAACATAATCAAAATAACCATCTCCTTCAGGTGTTAAAAACTGACTTTGATCTAGTCTATCTAAATCAAATAAATTTAATAATGTTTTATCGGCAACACCTAATGTTTGTGCATTCTGAAGATTATTTATTGAAACTCCGGTAGCATCATCTGCATATAATAATTCCAATCTAAACCCATCAGGTTGCATTCTATAGGTTTGTAATGAGTAGATGTTTTTCATCATTAAATCCCATAGTGGTATTTGAGTACTTATAATTTCACTTCTTAATAGTTTTACTACAATATTATCTGGCGCAATAATACCATCGGTTGTAAATTCACCTACTTTATATACTTGAGAATCTCCATTTACAGTATATTCATATGATATGGCAAGTACATCTGAATCTGACAATCTTCTATTTAAGGAAATAAACCCTAATTGAGGATGTAATTTATATTCATCTGGCCTTAATTTTATAGCGTTTTCTAATACCGAAAAATCACGTCCTTGCTGCATTGAAAAAGGTAAGAAACCATCACTTACTGTAGCTATTTTTCGAACAGCATTTGTTGTTGTTAATATTGAAGAAATATCATTTGCTTCATTCTCAGGTAATAATGCTCCAGGAACTGGTGTTACATTTGCGGGCCCAATATTTATTGGATTTCCTTCACCCAAATCTGCAACTCCAACAATATTTCTAATATCATCTGTAGAAGCACTTCTGTTGGTTACCCAAACTTCAACTTTTGTAATATTAACTGGGCTATCAATTAATGGGTATTGTTTTAAGGCTTTGTTATATTGATCTCTAAAATATTGAGCTAAAAAGAAATGACGATTTTGATCATAATCACTTGCTTGTAATTCAAATTCTTGTAGGGTTGAACCTCCTTGTGCTGCAACAGATCTTGTTTGTGATTTTTGTTCAGCAAATACACCTGTAATTGAAGTGTTTCCAAATTTTAATTGTGTTTTAACCCCAAATAAACTTTGAGCTCCAACAATTAATGAATTTTTTAAAGGCATGCTAACATCTCCAACTTCAATTTTTTGAAGTATATCATCTTCAGTAGGCGTATATTCTAATTTTATTTGATTCTGAAAATTAAAAGTTGATTGTGTATCATATTGCGCACCCACCTTTAATCTTGTTCCAACTTTAGCTTGAATACTTGCACTAATTTCCTGATTGAAATCAAATGTAAAACTGCTACGGTTACGCTCAGATAATTGTGGATTGTCTACTTTTTGGTATAGCATTCCTAATTTAACAAGTACGGAACCGGTTGCATTTACTTCAATAGTATTTCCACCAAAAATAGATTCAAAAAAACCGGAGTTCACATAATATGTTGGTAATAAATTCTTTTGTGCATCTTCACTTCCTGCTTTTTTACTATTGGTGGCGCTTATTTTTTCTTTATAGTACTCAAGCATATCTTTTTTAAGCTTGTACTTTTTGTACTCTTCTTGATTCATGTAAATTGGGCGTTTTACATAGTAATCTCCCATTTTTTCAAGAATTATATACTTTCCTAACTCAGCATCGTAAATAATTTCAGATTTAGATGGGTCTGCTAAATATAAACTTCCAGATTGGTCGTTTTTAAAAGGGTATTTTAAATTTAATGTATCGCTAATTTGAGCAATTTTTGTAGTGTCTCCCTTTTTTACAACTGAAGCTGTTTGAGCCATTACTGCTGATTGAAAAAACAACACTAAAAAAAATACTAAATATATTTTGAATATAAATTGTTTCTTCTCCAAATTTTATAAATTTTTAAGCGCCTTTTTTATTAAAGTTTCTACACTTGCAACATTATCTTCTAATAAAACTTTATCTAATACTTTTTCTGCTTGTTTTCTATTAAAACCTAAAACCTCTAATGCAGATAACGCTTCATTTTTATTGGTATTGCTTTCCGCAAAGGAATCTTCACCAATTGCAAAACTTTTTAATATTTTATCTTTTAAATCTATAAGAACCCTTTGTGCTGTTTTAGCTCCAATACCTTTTACAGATTGAATAACACCTACATTTCCAGAAGCTATTGCTTGTTGAATTTCATCCGTAGTCATAGAGGATAACATGGTACGCGCAATACTGGGTCCAACTCCTGAAACAGAAATAAGTAACCTAAAAATTTCACGTTCTATTTTATTAATAAAACCATATAATGTGTGTGAATCTTCTTTTACAGATAAATGTGTGTACAATAAAACCGCTTCACTATCTGGTAAAAAAGAAAAAGTATTCAGTGAAATATTTAATAAATAACCAACGCCATTTGTTTCTATAACAACGTACGTAGGGTTTTTCTCAACTAATTTACCTTTAATGTGAGTTATCATATTTTACCTTTCTAATAACCCCAAATGTAATAAAATATTATTTAATTTTTGCTTTTTCCTGTGCATGCACAATCGCTACACATGCTATGTTCACAATTTCATCTACACTTGCTCCAAGCTGGATTATATGTACTGGTTTTTTAAGCCCCATAATTATTGGACCAATAGAATCTACCTCATTAAATTCTTTCATTAATTTGTAGCCAATATTAGCAGATTCTAAGCTTGGAAATATTAAACCATTTACTTTTTTACCTGTCAATTTAGAAAATGGGAATTTTTCTTTTAACAATTTAGGATTTAAAGCAAAATCGGCTTGTAATTCTCCATCAACTGTTAAATTAGGAAACCGCGCATGAATTAATCTAACTGCTTCTGAAACCTTTTCAGCCAAAGGTGAATTTGAAGAACCAAAGTTAGAAAATGACAGCATCGCTAAATTAGGTTCAAAACCAAACATTTTAATAGCAACTGAAGTCATGTAGGTAATATTTGCCAATTCTTTAGCTGTAGGATTAATAGTTATTGCCGTATCAGAGAAAAACATAGGTCCTTTTTTGGTAAGCATAATGTTAGTAGCAGCTATTTTTCTAACACCTTTTTGCATACCAATTAACTCAATTATTGGTTTTACTACCGTTGGGTAGGCTCTTGAATAACCCGTTACTAATGAATCTGCCTCATTTTCATTCACCATCATAGCAGCAAAATAATTACGTTCACGCATTCGTTTTTGAGCAGATAATAATGTCATTCCATTTCGTTGTCTTTTCTCCCAGTATATTTGAGCAAATTTATTTCTTCTTCCTTCTTCTTCATCAGATTTTGGATCAATAACTGGAACCTCAGCTTCAAAATTAATTTCCTTCATTAATTCTTGAATAATAACTTTATCGCCCAACAAAATTGGCTTTCCAATTCCTTCATCAAGAACAATTTGAGCTGCCTTTAATACGTGTAAATGATCTGCTTCCGCAAAAATAATAGTTTTTAGATCTGATTTTGCGCGAGACATAAGCATACGCATAAATTTACTTCCTGTTCCTAATCTTTCAGCAAGTATATCTTTATACCCCTCCCAATCTGTAATTGGTTTTTTTGCTACACCCGATTCCATTGCAGCTTTTGCTACAGCTGGTGGAATTTCAGTAATTAACCGATGATCAAATGGTTTAGGAATGATATAATCTTTCCCATACTGAATATGAGATTCTCCATAGGTAATATTTACTTGTTCAGGAACAGATTCTTTTGCTAAATCTGCCAAAGCATGAACTGCAGCAATTTTCATTTCTTCATTAATTGATGTTGCTCTAACATCTAAAGCGCCTCTAAAAATATATGGAAATCCAAGTACATTATTCACTTGGTTTGGATAATCTGAACGGCCCGTTGCCATAATAATATCTCCTCTTGTTTTTACAGCTAAATTGTATTCAATTTCAGGAGTTGGATTTGCCAAGGCAAAAACTATTGGATCTTTCCCCATCGTTTTTAGCATTTTTGGAGTAACAATATTACCAACAGATAATCCTATAAAAATATCCGCATCTTCCATTGCTTCTTCCAAAGTATGTATATTTCTATCTGTTGCAAATTCCGTTTTTTGAATAGTTAAATTTTCATTGTCTTTCCTAATAACACCTTTGCTGTCGCACATTACTACGTGTTCTCTTATAGCACCTAATGCCAAATAAAGCCGTGTACAAGAAATTGCTGCTGCACCAGCCCCATTTACTACAATTTTAACTTTAGAAATATCCTTCTTTGTAATTTCAATTGCATTTTTTAATGCAGCTGCTGAAATAATTGCAGTTCCATGTTGATCGTCATGCATTACAGGAATATCTAATTCCTCTTTTAATCTACGTTCTATTTCAAATGCTTCAGGAGCTTTTATATCTTCTAAATTAATCCCTCCAAAGGTTGGAGCTATATTTTTTACTGTTTCAATAAATTTATCAACATCTTTTGTATCTACTTCAATATCAAAAACATCTATATCTGCAAATATTTTAAATAGCAAACCTTTTCCTTCCATTACAGGCTTTCCTGCTAAAGCTCCAATATCACCTAAACCTAAAACAGCCGTACCATTAGAAATAACGGCAACCAAATTTCCTTTTGAAGTATATTTATAAGCATCATCCGGATTTTTTTCAATTGCCAAACAAGGTTCAGCAACTCCTGGCGAATAAGCCAAAGACAAATCACGTTGCGTTGCATATTTTTTAGTTGGAACTACTTGAATTTTTCCTGGAGTTGGAAATTGATGATAATCTAAAGCCTCACTCTTTTTTTTCGAATTACTCATAAAATGTATTTAAACTGAGAATAGTAAACAAATTTACAAATTAAATGCAAACAAGAGCTGTTTTTACACATCTAGTTCTTAAATCGAAATAAAAGTTTCATTATAATAAATTAACTAAATAAATGATAAAAATTATTCAATCTATTATAATGAAACTTTTATTGTAAATTGTTGATGATTAGACCCTTAAATAATTATTTTATTAAAATTAGAAAAAAGTTCACACTTAATTTAAAGTAGGTGTTGCCCCTTTGTACATACATACTTTGGCTGCATGTTCTGTAGCTTCTTTATGGATTTGCTTTAAAGGTTTGTTGTTTAACATTCCCATAATCATGCAAGCTGTAAATGAATCGCCAGCACCAATAGTATCAACCACTTTTATTTTTGGAACTGGACACATTGAAATTTCATTTTCAGTAAAAAGAACGCTTCCTTTTGATCCATTTGTTAAAGCCAATAATTTAAGATTAAACTGCTTTAAAAGTTGTATACAGGCCTCTTTTTGGGATTTTGCCAAATAAAACATTTCACTTAAAACTACCAATTCTTCATCATTTAGCTTTAAAACGTTTGCGCATTTTAAAGATTCTTCAAGTATACTTTTAGAATAAAAAGACTGTCTTAAATTTACATCCAATACTTTCAATGCCGTTTTTGGAACAATATTTAGTGCTTTTTGAATTGTATTAAATGAAACCTGTGAACGTTGAGATAATGAACCAAAACAAATAGCATCAGTCCCCTTTAAAACAGCAACTGCTTCTTTTTTAAGTTCAATATAATCCCAGGCTACATTTTCGTGAATTGTATAATTAGGAATCCCATTATTTAGTGCCACAGAAACCCATCCTGTTGGATACTCAACACTATTTATTAAATTATTTAATTTCTTTTCCTCTAATACGCTTCTAATTTCATTTCCTTCATCATCATTTCCTAAAGCGCTAATAATTGTTGCGTTTCCACCAAAAAAATTTGTGTGGTAGGCAAAATTTGCAGGAGCTCCACCTAATTCTTTGCCTTCAGGAAATACATCCCAAAGTAATTCTCCAATACCAACAACGTTAAATTTTTTATCTGACATTCTAAATTATTTAAATTTTAATACTCACTTTCATTTAGCTTTGAAATACGTATTTGGGTTGGTTTAAAAATCATATTTAAAAGAAATCCAACAAATAATAATGCCGACAGAATTGTCGCTAACATAAAACCATATTTAGCATTTGATCCAAACATGTCACTTACAACACCCATAGATAATGGGCCAATTGCAGCTCCAGCCGCCGTAAAAAACAAAATGATTCCTGCTACAGAACCATGACTTGTTTTTGGAAAACAGCTTATTCCTTTTGAATTTATTGTTGGATAAATTACAGACATAAATAAGCCCGAAAGTGGTAATAAAACAACAGTTGCCGTTTCATTAATAAAACTGAAAGCGTAACATAATAATATTGCAAAACTAGAAATAGCCATTACAATAGTCCAATCAAAATGTTCAAGCATCCAGGCTCCTAAAAACCTTCCTCCTGCACGTAAAATAAAAAATATGGGCAATGCATAGGTTGCAAAAAACACAAAACTTCCATCATAATCTGCAATCAATGTAGGCATCCAAACATAAATTGCAGCTTCAACAGCAACATATAAAAAGGCACCTAATGAAAACCCTAATGCGTAACGGTCTTTCACCATTTTAAGAGTTCGTTTGATATTTATTGGCTCTTCAGTACTTTTTTTGGTTTCAGGGTATTTTGAAAATAATGCCATTATTACTAAAACTACACACAAAGTTGCAGCTACAACATAAAGCCACTTCCAATCAACATTTTTAGTTAGAAAATAACTAACTAAAAAAGGGCCAATAATTGCTCCAACCCCAAAAAATCCTTCAACAATATTCATTGTTGATGTATGTTCATTGGTAGATTTTGACATATCACCAATAAGTGCCAAAGCACCTGTTTTAAAAATTCCAATAGCAGCACCAGAAATTATTAAAAGAACGAGGAAAAATCCAAAAGTGTTTCCTACTAAAAACAAATATGAACTAACCACAAATATGGTTAACCCTAAAACAATGGTTTTTTTTCTTCCAATTTTATCAGCCAAAAAACCCAAGAAAATTCCTGCCAATGCAATTGCTGTCATAGGACCATAATGTAACAATCCAGCAGCTGTCATTGATAAATTAAATTCCTTCATTACCTCTGGAATAATTACTCCAACGGCATCTGTTGTCATAGCAAACATCATAAACATTAGATATGTTAGCCATTTAACATTTTTTTGATTTGATAAAGTCTGTTTGGTTTGTAGGTTCATTTTTAGTATTTTTTTATGAAAAACTAGTGTTGTATTTATATTGAAAGCCTTTATTATTTTTAATTGAATTATTTTGAATAGCTAATATTCATTTTCATAGTTTCTAAATCAATAAATAGCTCTGCCGAATAACTTTCATTTTGCCAAATTATATTTAAAATGTTTTCTTTTGAC
>TARA_R110001583_G_scaffold94739_1_pt1 | contig 32598 bp, 31 predicted proteins | sample TARA_R110001583 | Tara Oceans TARA_R110001583 (sample SAMEA4398432) | marine metagenome | biome: Polar Biome; feature: [MES] marine water layer (ENVO:01000295) within the mesopelagic zone...; material: water (ENVO:00002006), including particulate matter (ENVO:01000060) such as...... | reverse complement strand
GATATCGAAGCTTATATCACAAATAATAAAAGTTACAAGTTGAAGAAAGTATCTCCAGTAGTTGTGGAGATTACAAACTAAATTAAATGGAATTCTACCGGGTAAGCCTAACGGTCTTACCCGGTTAATTTTAAAGTGAATCAAACATGAATTGGAAAAATGTTTTAGTAATGGGAGCGGTAACGATGTTACCTTTATCAATGATGGCCCAAGCAAATGTGTTGAATGCTAAAAAACCCGATGAGGTTGGTGTTCGTACAGAAGCTCAGAAAGCTGTCGATAATGATGCTCCGTTAGAATACGGTTATGTAGATGATAGGGATATACTTTGGTCTAAAACTCTATGGGAGACCGTAGATTTAGATGAGAGAATTAACTTCCCATTATATTATCCAACAGATACTATGGATATTGGACCAGATAGAAGGTCTTTATATCACGTTCTGATTAAAAATTTAAAGAGTGGAAATTTAGAAACTTATACAGATTCTTATTTCACTAAAAAAAGGTCCTTTGGTGATTTAAAGGATGCCTTGCAAATGGTTGATACCCTTGATTATGGGTATGAGCAAATGAATGCAGGTGAAACTGTTTCAGAGGAGTATATCACCCGTAGAAATATATCTGCAACTGATATAGAAGAATATCATATTAAAGGTATTTGGTATTTCGATAAAAGACAAGGTGAATTAAAGTACCGTCTTTTAGGAATAGCACCAGTTGCACCAGATGTAAACTTTATGGATGATGATAATCCTGATATGGTTGAACTTTTCTGGGTATGGTATCCAGATGCTCGTGACATACTTCACGAGGCAAAAGTTTTTAATCAACAGAATTCAGCTCAGCCTATTTCTTTCGATATGTTGTTGAACGCAAGAAGGTTTAACGCAGTTATCTATAAAGAGGATAATGTTCAAGGCGATAGAAACATAGATGACTATATTTCAGATAATGCTTTGTTCCAATTGTTAGAAGCCAAACGAATCAAAGAAGCAATTAGAGATAAGGAGCAGGACATGTGGGCTTATTAAGCTAAACAGTACATCCAATTCATATAATAAAAACCCAATCGAAAGATTGGGTTTTTTGTTTTTACAAATAAATGTATTCAATTGTCATTACATTTGCGTCATGGTAGATTACATGGTAGTAGGACTAGGGTTGGCAGGTACGGGTTTTTGTGAAACATTGCGTAGAAATAATAAAACATTTGTTGTTTTTAACGACCAATCACAAACATCTTCTAGGGTTGCTGGTGGACTTTATAATCCTATAATCTTAAAACGTTTTACCCTTTCTTGGCGAGCGGATGAACAACTCTCTGTAGCTATTGATTTCTATAAACAGCTTGAAGAGTTTTTGAATATTCAATTTGATGAAAAGTTGAATGTACTACGGAAATTTGCATCGATAGAAGAGCAGAATTTATGGTTCGAAGCGGCAGATAAAGAAAAGCTAAAGCCGTACTTAGATACTCAATTAGTAGCAAATGAAAACTCTGGACTAAAGATTCCGTTCGAATTTGGAAAAGTTTTAGAGACCGGTAAACTAGATACTAAAGTTCTCTTTGACGGTTATACGAAGTGGCTACAACAAGAAAACAGGATACATTTAGAAACCTTTGATTACAACAAGTTGCAGGTTCTGCCAGATTGCATTAGTTATGAAGGTGTAAAAGCTAAAAATGTTGTTTTTGCTGAAGGTTTCGGAATGATGCAAAATCCGTATTTTAAGTACTTACCTATGCAAGGCTCAAAAGGTGAATACTTGGTTATAGAGGCCAAAGACCTAAAGGAGAGTAATATTATTAAATCATCTATATTTTTAATTCCTTTAGGTAATGATTTGTATAAGGTTGGGGCAACTTATAATAGAGATCAAAAGGATAATAGTACAACTGAAGATGCTAAAATAGAATTACAGAGAAAACTAGATAGTCTTTTAGATTGTTCTTATAAAGTAATTGATCAAGAGGCTGGTGTTAGGCCTACGGTAAAAGATAGAAGGCCTTTGATAGGTCAACATCCAAAGCATGAAAACCTATGGGTCTTAAACGGCTTTGGGTCACATGGTATCATGATAGCTCCTTGGGCATCAAAAGCGTTATATGAACGAATAGAATCAAAAATTCCAATCCTTGAAGAAATGGATATTTCTAGGTTTAATAGGCTTTAAGATTTCTTAAGTTTAACCTTCGAATCATATGATATAAAAAAATTGATCCAGATATTTCTAGATAATCTCATAATTATCGGCATAAAAGCAATCATGGTGATAACAATCGCTATAAATGCTTGAATTAGGGTAGAACCGATGAATAATTTTGCAATAACAAAAGCGGCAACGGCAAAAGCAATTCCTACCCCGTAACTTACATACATTGCACCATAAAAAAATGAAGGTTCTATTTTATATTTAAGGTTGCAATGGCCACATCGTTCATGCATTTTGAAGATTTCACCCAAATGATATGGGTTTTTATCCAAATACATGCTTTCTTGGTGACATCTTGGACAACTTCCTGTTAAAATACTGTAGAGTTTGTTTCCTTTTTTTAACATTTGCAAAACTTTATACAAAGGTACGATTTTAAGGCTCTTTTCATCTTAATGAGAAACCATAAAATATAAATTTTACTTGAGGGCAAATACTATTTGTATGTGATGCTTTTGAGAATAAACTAGAAGAATTATTATTTATGTTAAACGTTCACAACCTATCAGTATCCTTTGGCGGAGAGTACCTTTTTGAAGAAATCTCTTTTCGATTAAATGGAGGGAATAGAGTAGGTCTTGTAGGTAAGAATGGTGCTGGAAAATCAACCTTATTAAAAATGCTTAATAGGGATATGGCTTTAGATACTGGGGTTATTGCCATTGAGAAGGATATTAAAATAGGATTCCTTAGACAGGATATTGATTTCGTACAGGGTAGAACCGTTTTAGATGAAGCATATCAAGCTTTTGAAGAAATAAAGTCCTTAGAGCTGAAGTTAGATGAAATAAATCATCAATTGGCAGAACGAACAGATTATGAAACAGATTCATATAGTCAACTTATAATAGATTTAAATGATGTATCTCATCATTATGAAATATTAGGAGGATATAATTACCAGGGGGAAACCGAAAAAATCTTACTAGGGTTAGGTTTTAGGAGAGAAGACTTTGAGAAAAAGACCGAAACATTTTCTGGTGGGTGGCGAATGCGTATTGAGCTGGCTAAACTGTTATTGCAGAGTAATGATGTGTTGTTACTAGATGAGCCGACAAACCACTTAGATATAGAATCTATTATTTGGTTCGAGCAATTCTTGAATAATTATACAGGTGCCGTTGTAATTGTTTCGCATGATAAAATGTTCTTAGATAATGTTACCAACAGAACTATTGAAATATCGTTGGGTCGTATCTATGATTACAATAAGCCGTACACGGAATATTTGGTTTTAAGAAACGAAATCAAGCAACAGCAAGTCAACGCTCAAAAGAACCAAGAAAAAGAAATTCAACAAGCGGAAAGACTAATAGAAAAATTCAGGGCTAAATCTACTAAAGCCTCTATGGCACAATCCTTAATTAAAAAATTGGATAAGATTGAGCGTATTGAAGTAGATGAAGATGATAATAGTGTAATGAGTTTACGTTTTCCTATATCTGTAATACCAGGTAAGGTAGTCGTTGAAATAGAGGAACTTTCAAAGGCATATGGTAGTAATCAAGTCTTAGATGATATCAACCTTTTAATAGAACGTGATAGTAAAACAGCATTTGTAGGTCAGAATGGTCAAGGTAAATCTACTTTGGCGAAAATTATAGTGGGTGAATTAAAGCATGAAGGGCATTTGAAACTAGGCCATAATGTTCAAATAGGATATTTTGCCCAGAACCAAGCGGAGTATTTAGATGGTAATAAAACCATTTTAGATACTATGATCGATGCAGCTAATGAAAAGAATAGAAGTAAGGTGCGAGATATCTTGGGTTCTTTTCTTTTTAGGGGAGATGAGGTTGAAAAATATGTAAAAGTGTTGTCTGGTGGTGAAAGAAACCGACTAGCCTTAGCAAAGATGCTATTACAGCCATTTAATGTTTTGGTGATGGATGAGCCTACAAACCATCTCGATATTAAATCGAAGAATGTTTTAAAACAGGCGTGTTTAAATTTTGAAGGTACTCTGATATTGGTTTCTCACGATAGAGATTTTCTGCAGGGCTTAACAAATAAGGTTTACGAATTTAAAGACCAACGAATCAAGGAATATCTTGGTGATGTAGATTTCTATTTAGAACAACGTAAAGTTGAGAACTTTAGGGCAATAGAAAAAAAGCAGGCAGTAGCGGTAGAAAAAGCGAAACCAAAAGAGACAAATTCTTTTCAGGACCAAAAGAAGTTAAAGAGTTTAAAAAACCAATTGAGTTCAGTTGAAAGTAAGATTGGTAGTCTTGAAAAAGAAATAAAGGAAATAGACCATAACTTATTGGTAGACTACGACAAAACGATTGCCAAAGCTAATTTCTTTGATGGTTACCAAGCTAAAAAGAAGAACTTAGAAAAGTTAATGGAAGATTGGGAAATTCTTACATTAGATATAGAATCTTTAGTGTAGTCATATTTTATACACCATGCTTTTAGTATGTTTTACAACATAAATTGGCGCTTTCACAACAAATACGGGTTAGTCAACGATAAAATTTTAGTTTTAACCGTTATTAGTTCAAATTTGTAGGAGAATTCTTAATTAAAAGAATTTATAAACCGCCAATATATGAAAAAACTATACTATTTAAGTTTCAGTTTATTTTTTCTGACAACAGTATGTTTTGCAGAAATATCTAAAAAGGAGAAGAAAGCCTTGGTGGATCTGTATACAACCACGAATGGTAAACACTGGGTAAAGAAATGGGATTTAAAAGCTCCTGTATCTCAATGGCATGGTGTCACAATTGAAGACAATAAAGTTGTTGAAATTAATTTGTTCCATAATAACCTAATGGGGCCAATATCATCTGAGATAGGAAAATTAGAACATTTAAAAGTATTGAATCTTGCATTTAATTCTTTGACTGGTACCCTTCCGGCAGAAATAGTTAACCTTTCCAATTTAAAAGTATTAAAGTTAGAGATGAACAGACTTAATGGTGAGATTCCTAATGAAATAGGAAATTTAAACCAACTAGTAGAGCTTTCAGCTTTCAATAACTTTTTAACGGGTAAAATACCTGCAACGGTAGGTGATTTAAAAGGTCTAAAGATTTTGAATCTTTCAAGTAATGATTTCTACGGTGATATACCTGCTTCTTTAGGACAGTTATCACAATTAGAAGTATTAGGCTTATTTGAAAACAAATTAGAAGGTGCCATTCCAAAAGATATGGGTATGCTTAGTAATTTGAAAGAGTTGGTTTTGGCAAATAACAGACTTGACGGTGCCATTCCTAATGAATTTGCACAATTAGCAAGCTTAGAGGTTTTTCAAATTCAAAATAATGATTTCAGTTCTTTTAAGGCTTTAGAATTTTTAGAAACAAAAGAATACTTAGTTTTTGATTATGATAAGGATGATAGAAAATTAGAATTTAAAGATATCAACTTCAGTAAGACCAGAATGGCCGATACGAAGTTTGAAGATATAGAAGAGTAAGAGTAGTTTACACTTTTAGTTAGTTTGGTGAAAGAAAGAGATGTTATTCAACATCTCTTTCTTGGTTAAATACTTTAACGTTATCGGGTTATCATCAATTTATTTAATGAACGTTATAGTAGTTTCTTTTTAGTCTAACCCCTTTTGTTCAAAGAGTTAATAGTTGTTTGGTACTTATGATTTCACCCTTGATTAATTAATTTTTTTAATATGAAAAATATTTTAAAATACAGCTTCATAATTTTTTTTCTGGCAAGTGGATTCATTGTGAATGCACAAATACCAAAAAGTGAAAAACAATATTTAATAGACTTTTATAAAAGTACTGTCGGAGAACAGTGGCAAAATACTTGGAATTTGAAAGCGGACCCTTCCTCGTGGTATGGCGTAGAAATAAGTGATGGTCACGTTGTGAGTTTAAAACTATACCGAAATAATCTTAACGGAAAAATTCCAAATGGTATTTCAGTACTTACGAATTTAAAAATATTGAATCTTTCATTTAATTCATTAGTAGGTAACTTGCCCAAAGATTTAATTGAGCTAGAAAAATTACAGTCCCTTCGTCTTGAAATGAATAAGTTGGGAGGTACATTGCCTCAAGACTATTCTAAAATGAAGAATTTGGAAGAGCTATCGATGTTCAATAATTTATTTCAAGGAACTATACCTAGTGGAATAGGGCAATTAATTAATTTGAAAACATTGAATCTTTCAAGTAACTATTTAGAAGGTAGTTTGCCAAAGTCTATTGAGAATTTAGTAAGCTTAGAAAGACTAGAACTATTTGGCAATAAACTAGCTGGCTCTATAGATATTGATTTAGGTAGGTTAATAAATTTAAAAGAACTGATTCTTTCGTATAATCAATTCGAAGGAGATTTACCAAGTAGCATGGCTAGTTTAAGCAATCTTGAGTTTATTCAATTACAAGGTAATAATTTTAGATCTTTGAATTGTTTGCTAAGAATGAAAAGTAAAAATTTAACTGTTTTCGATAGTGATGATGAGTTTTTGAATATGAAATTCGGGAATAATGAAGCAAGCAGAACTCATTTAGTAGAGACAAAGTATGAAGATATAAAACGGAATTAATTTTTTTTAATATTGAAAAAGGGATGTGGAAGCATCCTTTTTTTTGTAAGTAACCCATGTAAACTACAGCATATTTTATGATTACTTTAACCATTAAAGTGTTAAAGCCCATATACGTTTTTTTGTAGTTTCGCGGTTTATTAACTGATTTCCAAAAGTTTCTAATTTTTACCAATATTAAGTGATGTCATTTTGTTCGAATATACATCCGGATTTATTTTAACTTAATCATAAGAACGAAAATAGCTGATGGTAAAGTAGAACCATTTTTTTTAAATGTAATTTTTGATTGGTAGTGATTTTATTTCAACTCAAAGTGAGGTAGTCGCTTCATTTAATTAAAGTCTTAAAGGATCTAAAAAAGTATTTGATTCTTTGTTTTGAAATACGCTTATAAATTATAATAAAATGCGAAAAATTATTTTTACCGTACTGGGTATTTTACTTATTGTAGTATCCTTCTTTTTATCTAAGGTTATTATAGAAAGTAAAAAAACGTTTAAGCCTAAATCTGAGAAAGTGGTGAAAACCGTTTTTACCGAGGTTGTTGAAAATAGTACGATACCCATTGTTGTACGGGCAAACGGAAATTTAATGGCGAAGCAACGTGTAGAATTATATGCAGAGGTTCAAGGGATCTTTAAAAGAGGTAGTAAATTATTTAAGGAAGGTCAAGCTTTTCGTCAAGGTGAAACAATAATAAATATTGATGCCGATGAATATGCGGCAAGTGTTCAATCTGCAAAAAGTAATCTTTTCAATCAGCTTACAGCAGTTATGCCAGATTTACGTTTAGATTATCCAGATATCTATGCGAAATGGCAAGGTTACTTGACCAACTTTGATATGTCTAAGAGTACACCGGCACTTCCGGAGATGACTACTGAGAAGGAAAAATTCTTTATTTCAGGTAGAGGTATTATAACCAGTTATTATAATGTAAAGAATCTAGAACAACGACTTTCTAAATATCATATTTCTGCTCCTTTTTCCGGGGTGCTTACAGAAGCATTGGTTACAGAAGGTACCTTAGTAAGGTCAGGTCAAAAATTAGGTGAATTTATCAATCCTGAGGTATACGAACTTGAGGTAGCTATTAGTAAGCGCTACACAGACCTTTTAAAAGTAGGAGAATCTGTAGCGTTGACCAATTTAGATGACAATAGCAAGTACAAGGGTAAGGTCACTAGAATCAACGGTAGTATTGATCAAGCGACACAAACCGTTAAGGCATATATAGAGGTAGATAATAAAAACTTACGCGAAGGCATGTACTTAGAGGCTAATTTAGATGCCAAAAAAGAGGAAAATGCAATCGAGGTAGATAGAAGTTTACTTTTAGAGGGAAACAGAATATTTGTAGTACGCGATTCGGTATTGGATATCATAAATGTAAATCCTGTTTATTTTTCTGATAAACGTGTAGTGCTAAAAGATGTGCCAAATGGCGTAACCATTATGTCTAAACCGCTTAGTGGTGCATATACAGGTATGTCAGTAAAAATTTACTCTGAACAACCAGAAAATAAAAAAGGATAATGCGTAAACTGATAGAATACTTTATTCGGTATCATGTTGCCGTTAATGTTGTAGTAATTTCTTTTGCCCTTTTCGGTATAGTAGGTGCAAAGGCTTTAAAATCTTCTTTCTTTCCTTTAACGGATTCTAAGAATATTGCGATTACCATTACCTACCCAGGTGCTTCGCCGCAAGAGGTTGAAGAGGGTATTGTATTAAAGATAGAAGATAACCTAAAAGGACTTCAAGGTGTTGACCGAGTTACCTCTACCTCTAGGGAGAATAGTGGTACCATTAATGTCGAAATAGAAAAGGGAGAGAATATCGACTTTATGCTATTAGAAGTTAAGAATGCGGTTGATAGGGTGCCCACTTTTCCAACGGGTATGGAACCGCTAATTGTATCGAAATTAGAGGCTGTTCGACAAACTCTTTCATTCGCTATTAGCGGGGAGAATATTCCTTTAGCCACCTTAAAGAGTGTAGGTAGGCAAATTGAGAACGATCTGAGAGGGATGGAGGGCATCTCTCAAATAGAAATTTCAGGTTTTCCAGCAGAGGAAATTGAAATTGCCGTTAATGAAAATAACCTTTTGGCTTATGGCATTTCATTTACTGAAGTTGCGAATGCTGTAAGTAATGCGAATATTCTTGTTACGGGTGGTAATATTAAGACCGATGCTGAGGAGTATCTGATACGTGCTAATAACCGTGCGTATTATGGTGATGAGTTGAACAATTTGGTAGTAAGGGCAGATGCATCAGGTACTGTTATCCGTTTAAAAGATGTAGCCATTGTAAGAGATCGTTTTGCTGAATCTCCAAATGCTACTTATTTTGATGGTAATTTATCGGTAAGTACCACTATTACGAGTACCAATAATGAAGATTTAATTTCCTCTGCCGAACAAGTAAAGGAATATATTGAGGAGTTTAACCAAAAATATAATAACGTTAAGTTAGATATTGTATCGGATCAGTCGACAACCCTTGTTCAACGTACCCAATTATTGACGGAGAATGCTATCATGGGTATGTTGTTGGTTTTGATTTTCCTGTCCCTATTCTTAAATACTAGATTAGCATTTTGGGTTGCATTTGGTCTACCCGTTGCATTCTTAGGAATGTTCGTTTTTGCTGGTTTCTTTGATGTAACCATCAATGTTTTGTCTTTATTCGGTATGATCATCGTTATCGGTATTCTGGTAGATGATGGTATTGTTATAGCCGAGAATATTTATCAGCATTATGAGAAAGGTAAGTCGCCTGTACAGGCCGCTGTAGATGGTACTATGGAAGTATTGCCTCCAATTATTTCTGCGATTATAACTACAATACTAGCCTTCTCTATATTCCTGTTTTTAGATAGTAGAATAGGGGAGTTCTTTGGCGAGGTTTCTGTTATCGTTATTCTGACATTAGTGGTTTCATTGGTAGAAGCATTAATTATTCTACCTGCTCACTTGGCGCACTCCAAAGCATTACAGCCGTTAGATGATAAACCAAAAAGCGGATTAGGAAAAGCATTTGCCAAACTACGTGTTATTAATGAGACTGGTGACAAAATGATGACGTGGATGCGTGATAAATTGTACACGCCCGCATTACGTTTTGCAATGAACTATAAAATTTTTGTTTTTAGTCTTTTCTTAGGAGCATTTATATTGACATTAGGTTCCGTTGGTGGGGGAGTTATTAGAACTGCATTTTTTCCAAGAGTAGCGAGTGACAGGGTAGGTATAGAATTAGAAATGCCTAATGGTACTAATGAGAAAATTACAGATTCTATTATTTCCATGATTGAGGAAAAAGCAGAAATTGTAAATCAAGAACTTACTGAAAAATACATGAAAGGCTCCGGTAAGATGCTTTTCGAGAATGTTATTAGACGTTTAGGTCCGGGTTCATCTACTGCACAATTAAATATTAACCTTTTACCTGGTGAGGAAAGACCTGATGTGATTTCTTCAGATATGGTAACCAGTAGACTAGAAGAGCTAGTGGGGCCGGTTATTGGTGTAGAGAGTTTAATTTATGGTTCAGGTGGTAACTTTGGTGGTTCTCCTGTATCAGTTTCGCTCTTAGGTAACAATATTGAAGAGCTTAAGGCGGCAAAGGTTGAATTGAAGAACATTTTGTTGAATAACTCCAGATTAAAAGATATTGCTGATAATGACCCAGCGGGTATTAAAGAAATTCGATTGACCTTAAAAGAGAATGCCTATTTATTAGGTCTAGACCTTCGTGCGGTAATGGCACAGGTGCGGTCAGGATTTTTCGGAGTACAGGCACAGCGTTTTCAACGATCGCAAGATGAAATTAGGGTGTGGGTACGGTATGAAAGAGATGAACGTTCTTCGATTACAAATTTAGATGATATGCGGATCGTCACTCCTACAGGTGAACGTGTTCCGTTGAGTGAAATAGCAGCGTATACAATTGAGCGTGGCGATGTAGCAATTAATAGATTAGAAGGTAGGCGTGAAATTCAGGTATCTGCAGACATGAAAGATGTAAAGGATAGCCCTACGGATATCATGACAGAAATACAGAATGTTATCATGCCCGAGATACACTCAAAATATCCAACAGTTAATGCTTCCTATGAAGGACAAAATAGAGAGTTGGGTAAATTAACAGGGTCATTGAAATTGGTAGGATTCACCGTTTTACTTTTAATATATATTACTATCGCGTTTACGTTTAGAAGCTTTAGTCAACCCTTAATGTTATTGCTTTTAGTGCCTTTCAGCTTTACTGCCGTAGCATGGGGACACTGGATTCATGATTTTCCGATTAACGTACTATCGATTTTAGGAATCATTGCCTTAATTGGTATTATGGTGAACGACGGTTTAGTGCTTATTGGTAAGTTCAATTCTAACTTACGAGAAGGTATGACCTTTGACAATGCTATTTTCGAAGCAGGTAAATCTAGATTTAGAGCAATTTTCCTTACCTCGATAACAACTATTGCAGGTTTGGCGCCACTAATGTTAGAGACTAGTAGACAGGCGCAATTCTTAAAGCCAATGGCGATTTCTATTGCCTATGGTATTGGTATTGCCACCATACTTACGTTGTTGATGTTGCCGCTGTTTTTATCGTTTAGTAATAATCTAAAGGCTGGTAATAAAATGTTGGCTTCGGGTCATAAGATTACAAAAGAAGAAGTAGAAAGAGCTATTACGGAGCGTAAAGAAGCTGCACATCTAGAAGGTCAAAGAAATCATTCAATCGAAGATGAGAGTCATCACGATCACTCAGAAGTTGGTTCAAATATTCATTAGAAATTAGAAATATAGTATAATGATTAGATTACGATTCATCCATTTATTATTGTTTTTTCCAGTTTGTAGTGTTTTCGCACAAGAGAATACACTTTCTAAAGAAGAGGCTGTTACCAAAGTTTTAGAGAATAATTATGGTATCGAGATAGCTAAGAACGAAGTTGAAATTGCAGATAATAATGCAGGTATTTTGAATTCGGGCTACCTGCCAACATTAACGGGTACAGCTGGGGCAACATATAACACCAATAATACGACTACCGAGTTTCCTGGCCAGTTAGATGAGAATAATAATCCTAGAGCAGATATAGAAGTTAATGATGCCGAAAGCCAGCGATACAACGCTGCTGTAAATCTTAATTATACGCTGTTCGATGGTTTGGGTAGGTTCTATAGTTTTAAGAGACTTAAAGAGCAGTATCAGCTGAGCACGCTACAGGCAAGAGAAACGATTGAGAATACGATGATCCAAATGTTTAGCGTGTATTTCGAAATTGCTCGCCTAACAGAAAACAAGAATGTTCAAAAACAGGCTTTAGAAATTTCAAATGATAGAATCAAAAGGGCAGAGTATTCTTTTGAATATGGTCAAAATACTAAGCTAGATATTTTAAATGCTCAGGTAGATGTAACTAATGATAGCATTAATCTGTTGAATACCGAACAGCAATTGGCAAATGCCAAAAGAGATTTGAATGTTGTACTAAATCAAAACTTGAACGAAGAATATGAAGTAGATACAACCGTAGTCTTTATTCCTAAATTTCAGCTTGTTGAGTTTATGGACAAAACCATTACCAATAACGTGGCTATTCTGCAAACAGAATCCAATTTGAGTATTAATGCCTACGATATTAAAGTAAACAAATCGGGTTATTTACCTACGGTTGGTTTAACAGGTTCATATGGTTGGAATAGAAATCAGAATGCACCATCGGCATTTTTATCGGGAGCTATTTTTCCGGGTACTAATTCGAATGTTTCGAGTATGTCTTTGGGGGCCAATCTTACTTGGAATTTATTCGATGGCGGTGGTACAACGGTTCGTGTGAAAAATTCTAAAATTACGTACGCAAATCAAGAATTATTGAGAAAGCAAGTAGAGCTTGAAGTAAATCGTGATATGCAGAATGCGATGGCCATTTATGAAAATCGCTTAAAAATTTATCAAATTCAAGAACAGAATGTATTTACCAACCAGAATAACTTTGAACGCTCTCGCGAACAATTTCAATTGGGAAGTATTACATCTATTGAGTTTAGACAAGCTCAAATAAATTTATTGAATGCGCAGACGAACAAAAATTTAGCAAAGTACGATGCTAAGTTGGCTGAACTTCAGTTACTACAACTTACGGGACAATTATTAAATATTGAACTGTAACAGTTACTTAATAAAGTAAGGTATGGACATGTATATCAAAAGAACAAATAGCGAACTAATAGAGATTCTCTATCAACAGTCACTTCTTACGTTTGAATCTCAGTTAAGTTTAAGAGAGGAAATACAGAAACGTGATATTCAGGTAGATCTTAGCCCGTTAGAAACTTCTATTTCAAATAAGCTGACTCAAATAAAGAACCTGGAATATTTGAAGGATTTCGGATTTAAAGCGGAAAAAAATCCTAATGGTATTACGGTGGTCAGAACAAATAAGGCTTTATTTACTGATGTTACAGCTATTATTTTAGGGGTAATTGTTTTCTTAGTAGGTATTTACGGCTGTATAAACCTAGCGTTTACTTTTATTAATGGTGATGAGCTTGATGTTTTTACCTTGGCGTATAAATTTGCTGTAGCCTCATTGGTTTTTATAGGGTTTAGCTTTTTTAGCGGATTAAAACGGGTATTCGATTATACGGGTTTTGAGCTTTCTACTTTAAATGGATTAATCACTTTAAAAAAACGTTTCGATTTAAAACTTGAGGAGATTAAAGCTACAGCTGCTGATGTTTTTGTAGAAACAGATAATGAAACACTATTTTTAAAGTTGGGTAATCAAACCATTTTTACTTCGAATGCTGAAAATTTAGTGCAGACCCTTACTTTAAAGGAGTTGGCTAAAGAATTGAAAGGCGCATAAAGAATATATGTACGAGCATTTTTTTCAATGTCCATATTGTTGGGAAGAGGTTTCAATGCTTCTCGACCCATCTATTACTCAACAGACCTATGTTGAAGATTGCGAAGTATGTTGCAACCCAATAGAGGTAACTCCACGTTTTGAAGATAATGAACTAATAGCTTTCGATGCCCAGAGTATAGAGCAGTAGTTAGTTATTAAATTCTATTTTTCCTCCAAAGGTATCATCCGTATCTCTAGTTTTAGGATTACCATATATCTGAATTGATCCACCGGCCTTTACTTTAGCAATGATTTTTTCACTAGCATAAACCTCTGCTTTACCACCTCCTAAAACAGTAACCGAAGTGCTCTTCGATTTAAGCGCTTTGTTATATAATTTTCCGCCAGTATTGATGTTGGCATCTTGGGTATGCGTAGTTCCAGATAGCTTTATTTCGCTGCCTGTAGTACTTTTCGCTTTAAGCGTAGTGACATCAATATTTAAGGTGATTACAGCAGCTTCTTGAGACCTAATTTCTATGGTAGAACTCTTTATCATATCTGTAGAAACAATTCTTGCATTTTCGTTGGCATCGATAACCTTCAGTTCTTCTGTATAGAATAGTTTAGCGTTTACCGTGTTACCCGATAAAGTCTCGTTAATAGCCATTTTAATTTTTAGGAGTCCGTTGGTCTCAACAACGCTAACATCTTCTTTGTCGTCACCGCTCAGCACAAGTTTATTTTCTTTGCCTTTAACAAGATTTACGGTAATACGATCATACACCTTTACCTCGTTAAACTTTGCCAAAGGAATAGTTGAAGTATGCTGTGCAAAACACGAGAGAGTTGAACAGATAAAAAAGGTAATAATTATGATTGGTCTCATGCGGTATTGGGAAATTAGAGCCTCAAAGTTACGTCACAATTACGGTTATACCATGATCCTCAATTTTCGGTACTTTTTATCTATTGGATGAAAAAGTTTTTCATGATAAAATATTTTAAAATTTGATACAATGTCAATTTAGCGTAGTCGAGAATTTCTCATTTTATGTTTTGGTTTCTATTGCGCTCAATCTGACATGTAATTTGCTTAATAGATTACAGACTATATAGTAAAAGTTAAATATTTGTAAGGTGTTCGCTTAGATTTTGCAGTTTCACTACCTTAAACAAGTTATTACCTTCATTGTAGTGTATGAAAAAGAAATACCTATTACTTATCCTTATTGTAGCCTTGGGCATCGTAGGCTATGCGGGTGTTGAATATTTTCCATATACTGAAAATGAATCTGTATTTGAGAATCTAGATTCTATTCCTAGCCGTCGAGAACTACGACGAAGTTTTTTTGAAAAGCGAGAAATATTGGTAGTTTATGCCGCCAAGGATAGCGTGCTAAGTAAAAAATACCAAGAAATACTCGACGATCTTTCATCAGAAGAACCCACTAGGTCTAGGCGAAGCGCCAAAATACTGTACAAACGTGCAGATGAAGTGACTGAAGAAAATCTAAATAACCATATTGTTTTTCTTTTGGGGGCCATTCAGGACAATCATATTCTCAAGAAGTTTATAGCTAAAACTCCATTTCAGATAAATGATAGGCAGATAATGATTGGTTCGAATAAGATTGATAATAAGAATTCGATTTTATCGGTAAGTTTTTATCCGAATCCTTTAATGCCAACAATGCCTTTTAGCTTTCTGACAGGTACAAACGCGCAACAGGTATTTAATTTCTTTGCTGAAAAAGTTAAGGAAAACGGGCGAGCATTTTACTGGCAGAATCTTAACTATGAACTCTATAATGATAATGAGCGAGTGGTCATGGGTGATTTTGATGAGCAATGGAAAACAGATGCGAGTACTTTCTTTGATTTTTCTTCGGGAAGCAAAGTGCTTTTAAATGCAGAAAAATATCAGTTCGTAAATCATAAAAATGCATTAAAACCGAACGAAGTAAGAAGTCTTGAGGAGCAAATAAAGCGAAACACCTCAAAAGTGTTCGCTTTTCTAAACAACGATGATTTTCCGAAAATCACCTATAATTTTTATAGCAACACAGAAGAAAAGGGCTTGATGACCGGTAATACTGATCAAGCACATTATGATACATTGAATAATTCCATTCATATCATTGCCAATAAAATATACAAGAACAACAACATTGGTAAAGACAATGAACTGCTGCTGCGTAATATGCTAGGGGTTTCTAAAAAAGATATTCTCACCCAAGGGTTACCTATTTATTTTACCGATAAATGGCAAATGAAAGGCTATAAATATTGGTCTGCACGTTTAACGGAATCAGAAAATACGTTATCGGTTGCCGAATTGCTCGATAATACGTTTCTAGAGATGGAGTCTTCTTTAATACGAGATTGCTTGGCAGGGGCTTTTGTAGATTTTTTAATGCAGACCTGGGGTAAAGAAATCTTTTTGTACCACTATAAAGATGGTGAACTAACGACCCAAGAAATGCAAAAGTTAGAAGGGGGTTGGCAACTTTATTTGAAAAGCCTGACGAAAACCTACCCGAAAGAAGAAGTTGTTAAAAAAGAACTGCCCTATTTAAAAGGATTCAATTTTGCCCATGAAGGCTACAGTATTTACAATGGCTATGGTTCTAAAAAGGCTACGGAATCATTGTTGAAGCAAAAGTCTATGGGCAGTAATGCTATGGCATTAGTACCCTATACTGGTATTAGTAATATAAATACACCGACGCCTCTTCATTTTAGTAATAGTGCCGGTGGTGAAAATGATGAAGCAGTGGTTCATGCGTTATCAACTGCGCACGATATTGGAATGTATACTATGTTAAAACCTCAAATTTATGTGGGTGGCAGTTGGCCGGGCGGTATTGAGATGCCAACCGACGAACAGTGGGATATGTTTCATGATCATTATTATCGCTGGATTCGCCACTATGCCTTCTTAGCGGAAATACATGGTATGGATGCTCTTTGTATCGGTGTTGAGTTTACAAAAGCTACCTTATCGAAACCTGATACTTGGCGAAGTATGATTAAGAAAACCAGAGGGTTGTTTTCTGGTCACTTGACCTATGCTGCCAACTGGGGCGAAGAATTTGAGAATATTGAGTTTTGGGATGACTTGGATTATATCGGACTAGATTGTTATTATCCTTTGAGTAAAGATGATAATCCGACCGACGAGGAGATGACCGAAAGATTTAATATGGTAAAAACGAAGATTGAAAAGGTATACAAGCGTTTTGAAAAGCCCATTGTGTTCACCGAAATCGGATTTAGAAGTGTTGATAAACCATGGCAGAACCCCCATGCAGAGGCCGATGAAAGCATTAATGAAGAAATGCAGGCACGTTGTTATGAAATCATCTTTAAGAGTATAGAGAACGAACCATGGTGCCAAGGCATCTTATGGTGGAAATTTCCTAGCTATTTAGAATACCGCGGGCAAGAGAACAATGCCTTTACTCCGAATAACAAACTAGCAGAAGAAACAGTGCGTAAATGGTTTACTAAATAATTAAAACCATTTCGAATGTACAACTGCTTGAAAGCAATAAGCAATTACTTCTTTTTAGGGAACGCCAAACTGTCTGCTGGGTACGTTTGTTTTAGGTAGCTCATTTGTGAATCTGCCCATGCAATGATTTTTTGCCGTTGTGCATCGGTCAGGTCAGCTTCTGGGTGAAGTCCAAAATAGGTGTAGGAAGGTAACGGCATTTCTTTCTCTTCTATCATTTCTTTGGTTTCCTCAAGTTTATGATTTTGTACAAATAATGGCAACTTCGTGAATTCAGAAAAATTCAAATGTTTTTTACCATCAGTAACGTGATCAGCTAAAAACCAAGCTACAGGCTGCACATTTGAATACCACGGATATTCGGTAGTGTTGCTATGGCAGTCATAACAAGATACCTGCAATATGTTATCTACATCATTTGGTATACTGTATTTGGTTTGTATGGCAAAGGTGTCATTTCCTGAAATATTCTTTTCTGGCCGTATAAATTGAATGACAATTAGAATAATTGCAAGGGCAATTCCTATTTTTTTCCACATGGTACTATTGATTAAAGGTTCGATTTGCTTCCATTAAAATTAAACAATTTTGGTTTTACAGGCTCTTGATTTTCAATGTATAGTCAAAGTTTCTTGTATTAGCGAAAAGTTCAGTTTTCATTTAAGACGTTTCACCTTGTAAAAAAGACGGTTCGGTTAAAAAGCTACCGCTTGTGGTGCTGTTGAACAGTACATTTGTATCATCAAATAAAAAAATTACATAATTCATAAAATATAAAGACATGAAAAAAATTACATTAATTTTTGGTCTAGTACTAATAGCAGGAATTCTTATTTCCTTTACGGCCGAACAAAAACATAGAAAAGAAATGAAGGTTGCAAATTCTTCATTATTCAATGATGTAAACAAGCCTTTTGAAGAGATTTTAAAAGAGCAAGCTCAAACAAATGTTATTATTTTAAATCCTTCAACTGATATCAATGTTATTGAAATCGAAGAAGAAATAGATTTAGGTGATGATGTAACTGCATACTTACCATATGGTTTTAATGCTTACAGAGGTTTTCAAATTGATATTGCAGATATTAACGTTATAGAGATTGAAGAAGAAGTAGAATTAGGATTCGATGTAAACGAATACTTACCTACAGGTTTCAATCCTTATAAAGTATAGATTTAGTTTAGTTTAGTTAATTGAGGTTGGTTAATCAAGGCCTTCAAATGTAATTTGAAGGCCTTTTTTGATTTCAGAAACCACCTGTAACATCTGCAGTAAATTGATGTAAATTTGAAAAACGCTCGTCTAAAGCATATGTAATGATGTTACCGATAGTTAAAAAACCACAGATTATAAAAATTGCCCTTTTGCTGGCTGTTTTGGTTTCCTTGCCCAGAAACATTCATGTGTATAATATGATTAGCTCTGGTAACCAACAGTTCGAGAATGTTTGGGTGGTTGATTTTCTGTATCGTTTGGTATTTATGGTTTTTTTCTCTTGGGCAATCTTAGAAATTAATGCCAATGTAGTGTATCTAAGGACTAAACTTAGGGGTACCTACGCGACCATAGTTATTATATTTTTAGATTTAGCAATGCTCTTTGCCACCTTGTACTTGTGGAAAGCATTGCACCCCATAATTGTAGACAGTCCTTTATCTGATGAGGACAGGGGCTTTTTAACATTTGGGTATGTTACCTTGCTTATCGTATTATATTTTATAGCTAGAATTTTACGGTTACAAGTGAACCAACGGGTAAGCGATATTGAGAATGAGCATTTAAAACATCAGAATTTACAAAAAGAACTTACGGCGCTTAAAAACCAAATAGACCCTCATTTTTTATTCAATTCGCTTAATTCGTTAACATCGCTCATACGCGACAATGAACCTGCAACACAATTTGTAAAAAAGCTATCGTATATGTACCGCTATATTTTACAGAGTGGCGATTCTGATTTGGTGAGCATACGAGAAGAGCTTAAATTTTTAGAAAGTTATACCTACCTCATGAAAACCAGGTATCGAGAACGGTTTGAGATTGAGGTCAATATTAGTGAAGGGTTAAAAGGAAGAAAGATTCCGCCATTGGCGCTGCAACTTTTGGTAGAAAATGCTGTAAAGCATAATGAAATTTCAGAATCGAATCCATTATTGGTACGTGTCTATTCACGAGAAAATTCCATTTTCATAGAAAACCCATTACGCCCAAGAACAACTATGGCCGTGGGTACCGGTACCGGCTTATTGAATTTGAGAAAAAGATACTTACTCTTGCAGCAACAAGATGTGCTTGTACGTACCGAAAATGGTATCTTTCAAGTAGAACTTCCGTTAAGAAAAATAGAATGAAAATCGTCATTGTAGAAGATGAGCTTGCCGCAAGCGATCATCTTGCTTATTTGTTGAATCGTATAAACTCTGATATTGAAGTATTGGCCATTTTCGATACCGTAAAAGCTGCTGTCAACTATTTTTTGGCACCAAATGATGCAGAATTGGTTTTGATGGATATTCACCTGGCAGACGGTATCTCTTTTGAGATTTTTGAACAAGTAAAAATTGATATTCCGGTGGTATTTACAACTGCCTATGACCAATATGCACTAAAAGCCTTTAAGGTGAATAGCATTGATTATTTATTGAAACCTATCGACGAAGAAGAATTGACCGATGCCCTAACCCAATTTACCGTTCAGGTAAAAGAAAAGGAGCAAGGCATGGATGATGACCAATTAAAAGGTCTGTTGGGTCTAATAAAAGTTGGTACTGATAAAAAAGCTTTTAAAAATACATTTTTGGTGAGCCTAAGGGATGAGTTGATTCCCTTAAAAACCAATGATATTGCTTATTTTTTGATAGACCTTGGGGTAGTAAAAGCAGTGAGTAAAGACAACCAAACCTATAGTGTAGAAGGGCGATTAGAGGATATTGAAGAAAGCCTGGACCCTACTATTTTCTATAGAGCCAATAGGCAGTGTATTGTTAATCGTGAGGCTATCGTAAATCTAAAATACTACTTCAATGGGAAGTTGATTGTAAGCGTAAACCCTGTCGCGAAAGAGCGAATTATTGTAAGCAAGGCAAAAGCATCTGATTTTAAAGATTGGATGAATTCTTAGTTTAGGGGTGATTCATTATTTCTCAAGGAATAAGTAATATTATGTCTTAATAAAATGCTTCTTCGTCAATTTCTGTATCCTCATCTTCCTTCTTTTTATCTACCTGTTCAATCTCGTAAGTGGGTAAATTATCCTTTTTATAAAATTTAAAAGGAACAGGAATAATGGCTGCCATTATGATGAAAATTAATAACGTTATAAAACGCAAGAATTTTTTTATTCTCATGATAGACTAATTTTTTAGAATTAATTAGTTTCTATTTCTCTTTATGTGAAAAGAAAGAAACAGAATGGTTTACTAGTGTAGATTTTAAATCAGCAAGAGTAACTACTATGAGATTTTTGAATTTGAATATCGCTATATGCGATTTGTAAAAGAAGGGATGTAATATTGAGAACTATTTTTTTCTGTGTATAGATCTTAAGTTGAATTATTGAATTTTCTACGTTTAATTGCGTATAAGACCCCCAGTTTTTTTCTGGGAATCGAAACGTTGTTTCGTGGGGGTGTCATTGATTAATGCATCGTAATGAGTGGTGTTCTGGCTTAAGCGGTTTTGTGTTACAAGTTCGGTAGTATACTGCTCAGTAACCAAATCTAGGCCTATGGCAAAGTCAAAAGAATATAGGTTGACTATAACCAGAAGTGAAATAAGTGATTTAAAAGCATTAGTGCGCCAGCTCATACTATAAATATAAGGCATCTCTTTTAGTTGCTCGCATTTAATGGAACTCTAGTATAGGCATTGCAATAAAACGGCATGTGAATCCTCTATTCATTTTTAGTAGTAGGGATGCCGTAATTATTTACCGAACCAATGTAAAGGTCAATTAAGGGATTTTTATTTTTGGTCAACTAATTTATACAAATCGGAGTTTATATTTTCCACATATTTGTCCCACTTTTTCTAAATCTGGAGGACCAGGTGGTAATAGTGAAAGCTCCTTGAACATATGTTCTAAACCAGCGGGAAAAATACTTAGCATTGCTCTTGCTTTCTGGTGTCCGACCACCTTCCAAGAGTGCGGCACGCCTTTAGGACAAAAAATGAGGTCACCGGCATTTAGGGTTGTATTTTCATTGCCAATGGTCATTTCAACGTTACCACTAAGTACTTGAAAAACCTCATCTTCGTTTTCGTGAATATGAGGGGGAATGCCCACGCCAGGATCGTTATTTTGTTCGATCAAGGTATATTGGCCGTTCGTATCCTCGCCCGTTAATTTAATATTTTGATTGTCGCCCATAACATTCAAGATGCTACCATCTTTATTCCGAACTATTTTTGGGTCATTAGCAATACCACCTTTTAATTTGTGATGGCCTAGTAAAGGAATAATCGAAAAAACAGATATTCCCAAAGCGGTCGATGTAATAAAGTTTTTCCTGTTCATGATTTTAATTTTTTGATTGTTCAACGTATATATTTAAAACCTAGTCAAAGAACTAGTTTGCTATTTGTGGGGAACATAACCACTTGTAATGGCGCATGATAGTTATGCCAAAACAGGGCTCTTACATTCTTTTGGGGAAACTAAAGTTGTCTGTATACTTATTCTAGTTGTAGTGGAGGACCTATAACTTTCATATCGTTTTTCTCAAAAATACGGTTGACTTCCGCTGCTGAGGGCTCATGATCTAAGGCAGCAATGGTTACAAAGAAATCCTCTAGTTTACCTGCAGGTTGCAAAATCACGGCCATTTTTCCTTTTTCCGATTTCTGTGTCCAGGCGTGGGGAACCTTTCGAGGTAAAAATATACTATCGCCAACGGCCATATGATATTTTTCCTCACCTACTTGAAAATAGTAGGCGCCTTCTAAAATGTAGAATATCTCGTCTTGTGAATGGTGTACATGTAGTGGGGTTCCTTTTCCTTGCGATAATGAGGTTTGCTCAAATATGGCAATGTCTCCATTGGTGTCTTTTCCTGATACCTTAACATCCAAAATATTGGCATTAACACCTTTCAATTTTAAATGACCATGAAAACGACCTTCACCAGATTTTATTTTAAAACCCTTTTCCACTCTTTTGGTCAAATTTTCATAGGAAGAAAATGCCAACATAGGTACAGTGGAAATTGCAAGAAGTGCTGCAAAGAATCCTTTCCTTTTCATAATTAAAAGTGTTAAGTCATGGAATATAAATTTTTTATAAATCGTTAATAACCAATCTAATGTAGGTAATAAAACAATTGCTAATTAAAAATGATAGTTAAATATTCAGGGGTGTTTTAAACTATTTAAAACAGAAGAATTGAAACAATTATGAGTTGAAATTATGGGTTTAACGATGCCTGTTTGTTCCTTAATTTAGGTAGCCTGTTCAGGGGTACATGACAAATCTTACGCTTAAAAATCGGTTATTTTCTTTTAAATATTTTGACAATGGATTGTCCTAATTCATCAATTTTATCAAAAGGTTCTGTGAGCGTTGGGTTGTTGAGGTTTAATTGTGAGCTATCAATTTCACCTACTTGCATGGGATACACCAATAGATAGCTCATCGTGTTGAAGTACTTGTTCAAATACGATGGTATTTTACTCATATTACTATCATAAGAGGGCTTGTCCTTTCTACTCAAAATAATAACAAGATTATCATCTTTCTGAAATTCACTTTTAAGAGATACAAATTTATTCCAATCTTTAAACTCTTTGAATTCATAGGCTATCGGGTTTTTTACTTGTAAGGCGTCGATAGCTATTTTAGTTTCTTTAGTGGCAAAGAATATAAGCTTCGCACTTGAATTTCTGGCAATATTCCAAACCTTGGCCAACCAAAACGGAAAGCCAATTTCTTTCTCGGCATGTGCAGAAACAATAATCACATGTCTTTTTATCGTACCAAAAGGCTGAGAAGGTTTGTATATTAAGGTAGTTGGGTTGCATTTCGATAAAATACCTTCGGTTAAATTACCTAAGAAAGAATCTGAAATCCCTTTTTTAATATGTAGGCCTAAGATGAGGTCTGTGATTTTATGCTCTTTAGCCACACTTGAAATTCCGTTTACAATATTGATATCGTACCGTAATAAGGTGTGTATGGTATTATCGGTTGCCGAAGCGGTAACCGTTGCATGTTCCAGTATTTTTCGCGCATGCTTATCCGCAGAACTTCCCATTTCATAATCATCAACAATACTTAAGGCATAGAGTCCGTTCGTATTATTTTTAGATTTGGCAATGATGCCCAAATTAATTAGGTCGTCTGTGGTGTCGCTGTTGTTTACAGGTATTAGAATGTTCTCTACATATTCTTCATCATACGCTGACGCACCAGAAGTTTCTAAAAAGGCAATATTCTTGGCGCCTTTTTGAGCCACGAATGAGGCAATGGTACAGGTAAACAGAATCATTAGAATGGTACCGTTCAGAATGCTTTCATTCAGTAAACGAATTGGTTCTCCCGTTGCTGTTTCACCAATAATTAAATTATAACCAATTAATACGGCAGCAAGGGTAGCTGCTGCTTGGGCATTACTTAATCCGAATATTAACCGACGCTCATCTGCTGAAAAATTGAATGTTTTTTGGGTAAGCCAAGCCGCTATGAACTTTGCCGATGTGGCAACAATAATCATTACTGCGGCAACTTTAATTGTTTCCCAATCATTAAAAAATACGCGGTAATCGACCAGCATACCAACCCCTATTAAGAAAAAAGGAATAAAAATAGCGTTGCCTACAAACTCAATTCTGTTCATTAATGGCGAAGTGTGTAGAATAAGCCTATTGAGTGCCAAACCTGTTAAAAACGCGCCAATAATCGCTTCTATACCGGCAAGTTCAGCTAAAAATGCACCTAGAAAAACCATCATTAGCACAAAAATATAATGCGAAATATTATCGTGAAACCGTTTAAAAAACCATCGACCTATGATGGGAAAAAGCAACATCACTGTTGCCCCGAATATGAGGATAGAAACGGATAGCTTCACCCAGAATACTGTATTCACCTCACCCGTATTCATACCCACAATTACGGCAAGTACTAAAAGTGCTAAGGTATCTGTGATTAACGTACCACCCACGGTAATATTCACGGCTCTGTTCTTCGCTACACCCAATTTGCTCACCAACGGATACGCAATCAAGGTATGCGATGCGAACATACTAGCCAATAGAATCGAAGTAGGCATCGAAAACTCCAAAATATAAAGACTAACCAAGATGCCTAATACCATAGGAATGATAAAGGTGTAGAGTCCGAAAACAAGGCTTTTTTTACTGTTCTTTTTAAAATCTGCCAAATCGATTTCCAATCCGGCAAGGAACATAATGTATAATAGGCCAGCTGTACCCGAAAGAATAATACCACTATCACGTTCCATTAAATTAAAGCCATACGGGCCAACTACGGCACCAGCTATAATAAGCCCTAAAAGGGCAGGTATTTTTATCTTGTTTAATAGAATTGGCGTAAAGAGAATAATCACCAGTATCAATAGAAATTTCAGTACCGGATTGGTAAAGGGTAGGGTCGTTTCAACGATGTTCAACGAAATCATATAATGCTCATTTTACAACGGTTAAGTAAAACGCTTTACGATTGCTTCTTACAGGTAGTTGATAGTTGTATATACGTTTTTGAAGTCCATAAAGATTTCAGAACCAACGAGTAAACTTAGTAAATACCCACGGATAATTTGATGGTAAAATTAGGGTAAGACGATGAATATATTTAGGTAGCGAAAGGCTTTAATCAAATCAACTACAGGCAATCGTATTACGCTTCTATTTTCTCTATCATCTCTTTAAAGAGGCCTAATAAAAATTTCAATTTGCCGGCATCACCTGCAGCAATAAATTTTTGGTTCATGATTTTAACACCGTACCAATCATCTTTGCTTTTTTCGTTAAGGATCCATTCTAGGTTCATGGTAGCTATCGAAGTATTCGAAATATCAATTTCAACTTCCCACCCAGGATTATCTATTGTTGTTATTTGAATGACTTCACCATGTTCCCAATTGCCGTCACAATTATCCTTAAACCACTCTTGTATCCAATCTAAAATTTCCATGTGTTATTCGTTTGTGAACCTAAGTCGTAAATGTAGTTCTAGTTACAGGCTTTTTGCGTACTTATTTTTTATAATAGGTATTATTGCTATTTGGATGTTCATTGGTACTACTGTTTGTTCTAAAGAAATTTCAGTCTGTTTTTTGACTTTTAGCCGATACTTTAAGAACAATAAAGACTAAAAAAAGAATAATGGACTTCTTCCTGATAACTTAGGCTTCAAAAATTACTCCAAAAATTGAAATACAAGAATGGCTGAATTCAAAAACGAAATTACTTTTAGTCATAATTTTTAACTAGCCAAGTTATTGCAATTGAATACCCAATTATAGGGGAGATTCCATAACCTAAAAGAGGAACTGGAAAATTTCCGAATAGTGTCGATAGTATAATTAGTGAAAAATAAACACCTAAACTTATGAATATTGGTTTGTATGTTTTTGACGTAAATATAAAAAAAGGTAGGGGCATTAATACTAATGAAAGAACTCCTACTATGAAGGGAATTTGGCCAATGTTCTTAGCCATTTGGAGTATTTCTTCAACATAAGGTACTGGTGGTAAATTGTCAAGATGAACCCATGTCAGAATTGAAATTATTAAAGGTATACACAATACAAGATACTGTATGGTTTTAGTAATGAATTTAAATAGAATAATAAATGAAGCAAATGTAAACGCAATTGTAGTTGAGGCATCAGGTTGAAATGATAGTACTATGGTAACCCCTAATATTAGTAGTGCCGTTGGCCACCAGTTTTGAAAACTTAGATTTTTCCCTAGTTCAATTAGTAAGATTGGTAGTACCATACTACTTATATGCACATTGATCGGGCCAATCGATAACCACCTGTGTACACCACTTAAACCGCTATCAGCAAAGGTCAAAAGTAAGAGTATAATGCATACCGCAATGGTTACATAACTATTAGGTTTTGGCACTTTTATTCTTTGCAGAAAAATAAATGAGAGCATACTTGAAATTAGAAATATGGCAATATTTAGCACCCATATTCTTGAAGGAATATTATTGTAATACATTATGAACACACCTAAAGATATAGGGAGTATCATAAAAATCATCGGTAAAACCGGGCGAAGAAACACTTTCATATGCTACTTTCTGGTACTTTTTATTCCTATCAACAAGATAGCTTTAATTAAAATTATATTGCAGCACTACGTTAAAGGTATAGGTATTCGCAATGGAATTAAAGTTGGCATTCGGGTTTATGCCTAATCCAAATTTCTCGCTAGGGTAGTAGAGCAGTTTTGCCCGTAACGGAAAACCAACGGTATTGTCAGGAATATTGGCAAAAAACGGATTAGGACCAGTTTCCACATCATAAACAAATAGACCAATACCTACATGACCTTCTAAAACCAGCTTTGGGTCTAGCAACCATTTTCTACCGTAGGTAAGATTAAATTCATAAAAATCCCCATTGGGGCCGTTGTCGGTTAAATTAAGTCCGGAGTTTAAATACAATGAAATAATATGATCGTTCACTAGAGTAGAAAAATCTAGGTTAATGCCTAGACCGCTTTTTGCATTATCGGTATCGGCTGTGGCAATACCTGCACCAAGGCTTAGGGCATGTATTTTTAATTTTTGGTCTTGCGCTAAAAGGCTAGTGCTTGTAAGTATTAAAAAAGAGAGGAGCACTATTAATCTAAGGGGCTGTGATTTCATAGTAAGTGTTTTTTAGGGTAGCAAATAACGGATCAATACAACACCGAAATTTGACTTCTTCCTACAATTTAATCCAATTCTTTCAGAACCCCAAAAGAACAGATATAAAGCATCGTGCTGATTATCAGTATTTAATATTTTAAAGTACTCTAGTTTGGGTGTGCTATTTTTTTAAAGGTATTCGCCAAAAGTAAAATCAGGTAAACTGAATTACCAATTTAACGGCAAGCTTATTTAGGGTAGACTATATTTTAAGTTAGGTTGTAGTTCATTTTAAAATATTCAATTAAAACTGTAACAAACGTATTAAAACAACTACCAATAACTAGTATCAACCATTAATGTAAGCAACTAGTATGAAAAAAGCGAAGACATCTTATTATTGGTCTATGGCGCTATTCTTAATAATGACTATGCTAGCCTTCGGGTACTTTTTTGAGTTAGGAGAATCATCTGGTAAAGCCTTAGCAAAAACACATTAAATTAAGATCTATGAAATTTTTAAAATATTTTTTACTTACAGTTGGCATTTTAGGCTTGGTAGCAACAATTTTAAATGTTTTTTATTTTAAAGATACTTCGAGCAGTAATATCTACAGTGCCGCAGGATGCGTATACCTTATATGGATTTCATTCAGGTTCAATAAAATGGTAACTTGGTTAAATTCAAAAACAAAAAACGATATCATTTCCTCAGAATAAGAGCGAAGCGCGAAGCGCAGAACGTCTAGCGCCTAGCGGTCTACTGATCTATCTCAGCATCGGGTAATTCTAAAATGGTGGAAGTCGATAAGGCATTACCTGCAATACCTTTAATTGAACCGAACAGCACATTTATATTTTCTTGAACGCCCCAAATCTGCTTTTCACGAACGGCAAAATTCTTGAACGCTGCTTTTTTCTCGTAGTTCAATTGCTTGATCATAGAATCGTAGTTCTCGATAATTCTATTGATGTTCTGTACAAACTCATTACTGGTCAAATACGAATAGAGCAGTTCCATCTTATCTCCTTTGTTTTCGTCAGATGATTTTATCGATTGTGTTTTCAATAATAACTCCCGCAATACTAGCGATACACTTTTTACCTCATTGAATCCGCAGATCCACACGCCGTTCTTTTCTCCGAAGCGGTCCATATCTGGCGGAAAGGTTTCGGTAACGATGACCGCAATATCTGCCTTGCAGTTAATTTGGTCTTGCTTTAGTTTATTAATCCAATCGTTGCTGAAATTCTTGGTACGCTTACTCTCATACACAATAGAACCACAGGTTTGTTGCAACGAATTTATAACCGTCTGCACGCAATCTGCGCCACGAACTCCTTTACCGATTTCATCTATATCATCAAAAGGGTAGGTGTTGCGTAGCAGCTCTTCAAGAGCCAATTCTTGCACCTCACCTTGCATTTGCATAGAACCTTGTTCGGCCTTACGCTTCATTTCATCAATAAGCTTTTTTTGGTCTTCTAATTGCTTTTGATATTCCTTCTCTTTCATCGCCATAGACTCACGCTCTTTGGCTTTGGCTTTTTCCTCTATTTCGGTCTGCTTCTCGAGCAATTCTTTCTGAACGTTCATTTTAAGGTCTTCCGCCTTTTCCTTTAGTTCGTTCTCACGTTTCAGCAAATCGATTTCTTGCGAACGTAAGGCCCTATTTTCCTCTTTCTTTTTTTCGTTCTCTTGCTGAAGCGATTTTAATTGCTGCTCAAAAGTTTCGTTGGTCTGCTTTTGTATTTTCTCCGATTCTTTGGCAAGGCGTTGTTCAAGCTTTTCTTTGAACAGCTCATTTTCTTTTTCTTTTTTCTTCTCGAACTCCTCTTGTTCTAAGGCAAGTTTACCACGTTCTTTATTGAATATCTCTGCCTGCTCGGCCACTTTACGTTCGTATTCAGCTTTAAAATGCGCCTGCATTTTACCGGATAGCGCTTCTTCTACATCAAATTCATGACCACAATTCGGACATTTTATTTTATCTACCATGTTTGTTTAAATACGTTTGCGTTGAGGGTACACCAGTCGTTCGCGAATGAAATAAGACCAGTGTATAAAGATATAAACCTATACACGGTTAAGCAATAGTAAACGCCATAGTTTTCAACAGTTGGCTAAGATTATACCCAATACAGGGTGCTATATATTTTTGAAATACTGATAAATGTCATATGTTGCGTTATTATTGAATTATAAATTTGTTCGAATATAAACCACCGACCTATGATTTCACAGATGATACCACTTGTTAATTGGAGCTACGGCGTTATTCTTATTGCCAGTTTTGGAGTAGTATGTTTAGGACTTGTACTTGTAGTTCTAAATTTAATGAAGAACGATAAGAAAAAGCAAGAGTAACCTTTTGTTCGTTATAATTTGCCGCTAGGTAAAACGATTTTATAGCTGTTTTTTGTTAAAATTATCGAGTCCTTATTTCTGGGGCTGATTGTATCTATATATTTTTGTAACTTATTAGTTGCTAAATAGATACAACTATGAAAATCAAAAAAGAACAAATTCCGGCGACGATGCAAGCACCCGGAACCACCATGCGGGCGCAACCTAATTTTGGTGGTATGACGGTTTGTTTCAACGAACTACCACAAGGCACAGATTTTACACCACTTTTAAACGGATTAAAAAATGACAGCTGCCATTGCCCACATTGGGGCTATATGGTAGAGGGCGCTCTGTTGGTCATTTATGATGATGGCAAAGAAGAAGTACTGGAAAAAGGAGATGTCTTTTACATGCCTTCTGGGCATACCGCTATTGTAAAAGAAAATGCCAAAATAATTGAGTTTAACCCAACGAAAGAGTTCGATGAGGTCATTACCCATGTAGGGATGAAAATGGCGGAGTTAGGAGGATGAGATTATTGCTCAACATAAAACCAATTTCAAGAAATGATTATTTTGTTACCGTATTTATTGATACAACACATACCTAGGGGGTACCAACCCGTTTAACCGCATAGATACCAACATTTGTGCCCTGTGGTGGGTAATATGGTCTGCCAGTAGCATAAAGATTTGACGTTTACTTCTGTTTAACCCAAAATAGTCTAGCTCCTCATCTAATTGTGCAGGTTCGAAATCTTGTAAAAGTGCAATAGCTTCGGTAAATGTTTGGTTGATACGTGCCATCATTTCTGCTTTTGTTTTATGGGCAGGTTTAAAAACGGTGTCGGTTTGGTAAACGCGTGCTGCTCTGTTGCCTATGAGGGACTGACTATGCCAATCTAGCGCAAAACCAATATGCATTAAATTCTCTGAAAAACTCAACGATTCTTCTGTTGCTTTATAGCTGTACTTATCTTCTGGCATCATTTCGGCTACAAGTAACAAGTACTTGCGAGAGTTTTCTAAACGCTCAATAGAGTCTTCAATGAATTTGTCTTGTTGGGCGAAAAGAGGGGCTGCTGTTAATAGTAGGAGGGTAAGGAGTGTGATTGTTTTTTTCATGATGATTTTTTATTTGTATAATAAAAGGATTCAAGCAAAACAATATGCCCATTGAAATAAAAATGTCTTTATCAGATGTGATTATTTCACCATTCATCTGATTTTGAATTATGATTATTAAAATCAAATAGATTATTAAAAGTATGTTCGAAAATTTGGGCGTCTGCTTTCAAAAAACCTTTTCGGAATTCTCCCTTTCTTATAGCAAAGTCCGAAAGAGGTTGAACTGAATTTGCAGACATAACCGAGATGCCACCGTCAGAAAGTTCGTTAATAGTTTTAAGGTTTATTGCATTTAGCGTAACTCTATATCGACCATCTTTAAGTTCTATATGAAAGTTACCACGAATAGATGAATTTTGGACATAAAATGATGTGTTCCAATTGTTTTTACCTGCTCCTTGATAGTCGGCGGTGATGTTTTCAATTTCACCGCTAACTTCGGTTTTTCCATAATTAAGGTTTTTAAATATCCCTTTCTCTTTTAGAATTTTTTCAATCTCAACTTTTGACAATTCCGATTGAAATACTTTTTGCCACTCAAATTGACTATTTTCAATCTTAAAATTATGACTGGCTTGACCAAAAGTTATAGGGCAAACAAAAAATAAGACTATTAATAGGTAGTTAAACATGATACTGATATTTTATTTTTAATTCTGGAAAGTAAAGGCGTGTTGTTCAAGACATAAGCAAGCTCTTATATTTCATATTTATTTTTTAGTATAGTGGCGATCAATTTCGTGAACGATATTGGGATTGTACCATTCTTGTTTTGAGCCCTTTTTGGTTTTTGTATTTAAGTATCTGACTCTACAAAATTTTGGATTTTCTTTTAATTCTTTCAAAAGGCTCCAGAAATGAGGATTAACTTTGAAATCGTTATATCTTTTTTTGAGCTCAGGTACTAAGTTTTCTTTACATGCCCAAGTATAAGTTTTTGTAAAAATATCTTCCTCCTCGATAATAACGGATATCGCATCTGGATCATCAGGGTCTATTTGCATCTTGCTTTTCACAAATTTTGTTTCCAGTCTCAAACTGACACTATGTTGTGATAATGGGTCGTGTGGGAATTTTTTTTCTTTATTACCAATATACCTAAGTAAATTTTGATTTTGTATACTATCATTATTCACTGAGTAACTTTGAAGTTCATGAGGATGAAAAAAAGACATTGGCATAATATAAAAGTTATATTTACTCAAATCTTTCTTGAACCATTCTTTGCACATTTCTAAGTAACTTAAAAGACTAGCTGTGCCAACTTCTAAAAGTTTTGTATTTAATATGGGGCTTTCATTTCGAAAATGAATAGCATTGTCCCTTAGTTCAACAAGTACGAAAAGATTGGCCTTTAATGTCTCGTCAAGAGCAACTAAATTTATTGCTTTGCCAATGGTTATTGTTCGGTAATTTCCTGACCTAGATTTAACAAAATTTCCGATGGTATTCTTATCTGGAATATAAAGTGATTCCATGTTCTCTAATCCATTTCTTACCACTTTTGCTTTTAATAAGATTTCCCAAGCATTAATTAGAAGTATTGAAAAGGTTTCTTCACGATATCCGAAATCAGGCTTATTATAAATCTCAATTGCAGCCAATACTGCTTGAACACTTTTGTCAACCAAGGTATCCGACAACTTTAAAGACGAATTAGAAGTTGAATGTTTAACTGGATTGGCATGTCTATATTTTGAGCTAACTTTAAGAGCATACTCGTTTAGATTTAACCCTAAAGTGTGTTGAGCTTTGAATAATCCGTTCGGTTGTTTAATAATAAATTCCCCGAATTCATTCCTGCTTAATTTAGCACGTAAGGAAGCGCCTAATGGGTATGTCGAAGCTTTAGCAAGTTGAAAATCGCTAAACTCCTTTTCTTCTCTCTCCTTTTTTTGAAGAAATAAAAGTGTCAATCTTTGCTTTTCGTTTGCTTTAGTTGCCATTTATTATTTGTTTCTATTTTTGATGCTCTAAGAGTTTTCTCAATAATAAATTCCATCGGTTAGTATATGAAAAGTAGGCGGTTTTGAAACACTAAACTTTCGGTTAAGCACAAAGTTTGATACGAGCTTAAAGCCTTGATTTTATTGCTATTACGCTTATTTTTCATATACATTGTGTGTGCCCAGCATGGGCATCTTTTTAACTACAGAAAAGTAGT
>TARA_R110001583_G_scaffold39881_1_pt1 | contig 32620 bp, 21 predicted proteins | sample TARA_R110001583 | Tara Oceans TARA_R110001583 (sample SAMEA4398432) | marine metagenome | biome: Polar Biome; feature: [MES] marine water layer (ENVO:01000295) within the mesopelagic zone...; material: water (ENVO:00002006), including particulate matter (ENVO:01000060) such as...... | reverse complement strand
TTCATGGACATATGAGGGCGAAGAGCAATACTTTTTTGAAAGTGATCCATTTCGCTTAAAGCAAATTCTGCTGAATTTAGGCTCCAATGCTATTAAATTTACCGAAGAAGGGTCGGTGAAAATTAAAGGTATTATGGAATCCGACGGTGATAAGAATAAGTTCAAAGTGAGCTTGATTGATACGGGTATTGGTATTTCTTCGGATAAATTAGAGCACGTATTTGAAGATTTCAGTCAAGCTGAGTCTTTTTCTGCCAGAAAATATGGAGGTACTGGCTTGGGGCTTTCCATTAGCCGAAGACTAGCAAGAATGCTTGGAGGTGATCTAAGCGTAAATAGTGTGTTGGATAAGGGATCTGAGTTTTGTTTGGATCTACCTATTAAAAAAGGTGAGGCTATAACTGAAATATCAGTCTTTAAGCAAATAAGCAAAGCACCTGATGAGCTTAAACAAAAAACTATTCTAGTTGCCGAAGACGATGAGTACAGTTCACTTTTAATGCAAACTATTTTTAAAGGTTGGGGTCTTAAACCAACTTTTGTGAATAATGGTTTAAAAGCTTTAGAGTGCATGAAGAATACGACTTATGACATTCTGTTGACTGATATACATATGCCTGAGATGGGCGGTGTGGATTTATGCAAATACATTCGTACTACTTTGAAGTTAGATATACCAATTGTTGCTTTAACAGCAAATGTTCGTAAAGTTGATCTGGATAAATATATAAAAGAGGGCATGTCGGCTTATTTATTAAAGCCATTTGAAGAAGATGCTTTGCTTGGAATACTTTGTGAGCAGTTGAACCTTAAGGTAGAGATAGGCTCAGTTGAGAAAGTAAAAGTTATCTCTGAACCTAATAATCTTTTATTCGATTTGTCGGAGATAGAAAAGTTTTCAGGAGGAGATAATGCTTTAATGAATCAGGTGCTTACTAGTTTTGGTCGAGTAGCTAAAGAGAGCTTAGAACTTCTTAATGATGCCTGCAAAGATGAAAATTACACTCAAGTAGGTGAATTGGCTCATAGAATGCTTAGTTCTTATCGACAGCTTAAGATTGAGTCAGCAAGTGAGATATTGATCGAATTAGAAAAAATGATTCACCAAGAAGATTCTGAGTTTGAGAATTCAGATAAATTGAAAAATGCAATCTTGGAATTAGAAGAAATTTCAAATCAAGTTTTTGATCAAATAGAAGAGTTGAAGAAGTAGAGTTTCCGAACTATCCTTCAATACCATACTGCTTCATTTTAGTATAAAGCGTTTTTCTATCGATATTGAGTAAGCGTGCTGCTTTTGATTTATTGTTATTCACTTCGCGTAGAATATCAATAATCTTATCTCGCTCTGTTGAAGCCTGAATAAGTTTTAAGTCTGTTGTATTGTCAGCAATGCTTGTTGTTTCCTGATAATGCAGTATCTCTGGAGGTAATGCTGAAGTTTCAACACGATCACCAGTACTTAAAAGTAAGGCTCTTCGCACCACATTTCTAAGTTCTCTTAAGTTTCCAGGCCAACTATAAGCTTTCAATTTTAGAATAAACTCATCAGAAAAATTGGTGATGTTCTTATTCAATTCCTGATTTGATAGGTTCAGAAAGCTGTCTGCAAAAAGTCTGATATCTTCTTTTCTATCTCGAAGAGCAGGAACGGATATTTTAAACTCGTTTAATCGATGATATAGATCTTCTCTAAAATTAGCATTATTAACCTCTTTGATAAGATCCTCGTTCGTTGCTACAAGAATTCTAACATCTGTGTCAATATCATTGTTACTACCAAGTTGTCTGATTTTTCTTTCTTGAATAGCTCTCAATAGTTTGATCTGAATTTCGTAAGAAAGATTACCAATCTCATCAAGAAATAAGGTTCCTCCTTTAGCAAATTCAAACTGACCTTTTTTATCAGTAATAGCTCCAGTGAATGAACCTTTGTTGTGTCCAAATAGCTCGCTTCCAGCCAATTCATTTGATAAGGCGCCACAGTCTACTGCTACAAAATGTTTATTTTTTCGTGCACTAGCCTCATGTATTCTTCTAGCGACAATCTCTTTCCCAGTACCACTTTCTCCCTCAATTATTACAGACATATCTGTAGGAGCAACTAGGTTTATATACTGATCTATTTGAATAGAATTTTGGCTTTTACCACGTACAAATTCCACTTTAGGCTTTTTCTCAACTTTCTCCTGAGACCCTGTTTTTGAAATGGCAGATTTGATAAGAACAAGAATTTCTTCCGGATTGAGAGGTTTGGTTACGTATTCGTAAGCTCCCAATTTTATGGCATTTACAGCAGTTCGAATTTCAGCATACGACGTCATGATGATGACAGGCATGTGAGGATTCAAACTTTTTATCTGTTTCAAAAGATCAAGTCCATTGATATCAGGCAATCGGAAATCACTTATGACTAAGTTTGGTTTAAAACTCCCAAACTTTTTTAATCCTTCATTGGCTGAAAAGGCGATTTCACATTCGAAACCTTTCTTGTTGAGAAGGCCTTGAAGCATGATACAGATCGTAGGATCATCGTCTATAATGAGGATTTTATTCATAATGAGTTTATGGTGAGCTAAACTGTGCAAGTCAATTTAAACAAAATTAATTAAAAAGCTTTGATGGAATACTATGTGATTGAAAAAAAATAAAGGATTGTAAGCTTGCTTGCGCAATTTTACAATCCTTCTAACAGTTACTTATGAATTTTCTCGAGTGGATCTATGGCAAAGATCTACTCTGCTTGCGTTAAAAAAGTGAAAGGTTACAGAACTTTCTGCTTTTCTTACCCGAAAGCTAAACTCATGATTGTAGGCAGGTCTTCTGGCTTATCTCAATCTTGAACACCTTCCCGTTTGTCTATAAACAGTGGCTTTTCGCTCAAAATATAGATTCGAAATTAATCGAACCGAGAATTACAGCTGCGGGGACAGCTCCTGTTTTAAACAGGATTCCCTATTATTCCTTTCGGAACCCAAATCGTTCTGCAAGTTTAATCAAAAAATGATAATTTGCCAATAGTTCTAGCTGACTGATTTTAAAAGAAAGCCTCCTCTTCAGTTTCCATCAAACCTTTATTTTTGGGGTTTGCCGATTGTGTATTACAGTCAAGATCAACATTAAAACCTTTTGGCTTTTCAAAATTTCCTTTAGGCATATTTAAAGATTCATCTCCATACACTTTTTGCATATAAAGTCCCCAAATAGGCAAAGCCATATTAGCTCCCTGTCCTAAGGAAATCCCTTCGAAATGGATGGCTCTGTCTTCGGCGCCTACCCAAACTCCTGAAACGAGATTTGGCGTAACACCCATAAACCAACCATCAGAATGATTTTGAGTTGTTCCTGTTTTTCCACCTATTGGGTTGTAAAGATTGTATTTCCATCTCAATCGACCAGCTGTTCCTTGATTCACAACACCCTGTAGAAGGTTGGTCATTAAATAAGCAGTTTTAGCACTCATCACTTCATGCTTTTGAGGAATAGAGCGAGCAATTTCGGTACCCTTACTGTCTTCAATACTCGAAATATATCGAGGTTTAATGTAGACGCCTTTATTTGCAAAAGTACCGTAAGCTCCTACCATCTCTCGAACTGTGATTTCGGATGTTCCTAAAAATACAGAAGGAACAGGATCAATTCGGCTGATAATACCCATTTTTTTAGCCATGTTGACTATGGTTTGGGGTTTGAATTGTTTCAATACCCAGCCAGAGATATTATTTACGGAGTTGGCTAATCCCCATTTTAGAGTCACCATTTCTCCAGTTTTTTTACTTGTTGAGTTTCTAGATGTCCATGTGGTTCCATTTCCTAAATCAAATGTTTGAGGAATATTTGGAACTTTATCGCATGGTGTTAATCCTTCTTGCATTGCAACCGTATAAAGGAATGGTTTAATAATAGAACCAACCTGACGTTTTCCAAGGTTAACCATATCGTACATGAAATGCTTGTAGTTTGGACCACCAACATAGGCTCTTACTTCACCTGTTTGAGGTACCATCGACATAAAACCTGCACGAAGAAATCCCTTATAATATAACATCGAATCGATTGGTGATAATATAGTATCGCGTTCACCTTTCCAAGTGAAAATTCTCATTTTGGTTGGCGTCGCAAAAATGTTTTTGATGGAATCAATAGAGAGATCTTTATCTTTTAAAACACGATATCTTTCACTTCTCTTCATCGTTCTGAATAGATTATCTTCTACTTGTTCGTCATCCAAATCGTCTGAGAAAGGAGGATTCTTATGGAATCTTTTCTCGTTATCGAATGCTGATTGTAAATTAAGACCTAAATGTTCTTTTACTGCTTGCTCGGCATATTTTTGCATTCGAGAATCTATGGTTGTATATATTTTTAGGCCATCTCTATAAATGTTGTATGATTCACCATCTGCTTTTTTATTTTTATTGCACCATCCAAAGAAAGGATTGTTCTTCCACTCAAGTGAATCTTCGACAAATAGTTGTTTATTCCACGAAGGATAACGACTTTGAACTGGTTTTCTGGCCGTTAGTGTTGTTCTTAAATATTCTCTGAAATAAGTTGCACTACCTCTTTTGTGATCTACTTTTTGAAAATCGATACTTAGGGGCAACTGTTTTAACGAATCGGATAGTTGTTCATCAAGGTAGTTGTATTTTACCATCTGACTAAGTACTGTATTTCGTCTATCACGAGTCAATTCAGGTCGTCGTAATGGGTTATAGTACGATGAATTTTTAGCCATACCAACCAACATAGCCGATTGTTCAACACTTAAAGAATCTGGAGTTGTATTAAAATAAACACGAGCTGCAGACTTGATTCCTACTGCCAGATTTAAAAAGTCATACTTATTTAAATACATGGTCAGAATCTCTTCTTTTGTATAAGAGCGCTCCAATTTCACAGCAATCACCCATTCTCTAAATTTTCTGAATACCATGCCTAACGCACCGCTATTCCTTTCTCTTGGGAATAGCATCTTAGCTAATTGTTGAGAAAGAGTACTACCTCCTCCAGCATTTTTATTTCCTGTGACAAGTCCTTTGGCAACTCGACCTAAGCCGATTAAGTCGATGCCTGAGTGATCATTATATCTAACATCCTCTGTTGCTATTAAGGCATTAACCATGTCTGGAGATAAATCTTGATATTTTACAAAACTTCTATTTTGGAAATAGAACTTTCCTAAAAGCACTTTATCTGCAGAATATATTTCGGTTGCTAAGCTGTTTTTTGGATTTTCAAGCTCCTCAAAACTTGGCATAAAGCCGAAATTTCCATTTGAAACACCCATGAATAGTAAAAAAACACCTAGGACTATTGTTGAAAATAGAGCCCAAAATGTAATAATATATTTTTTGAAGCTTTTAGATCCTTTAGTTTTGCTACCTGTTTTGTTAAGATCTGACTCGGTCATATTATCTAAAATTAATTGTTGTTCGGCTTTGTTTATGTGCTATTGGGTGGTAAAAATAGTAAATAAAACAACAATTCTTACTGGTAATTTTCACATCAAAATATAGCCTCCAAAATAAAGAGTTTTGAAAATTAGTATGATATAATTTGGAAGTTAGCCTGCTTATGTTTTTACTTTGCACAAAATTTTAGAGCACGATTTTCCATAAATAGCGATATAATGGTAGAGAATTTAGTTATTGTTGAGTCCCCTGCGAAGGCGAAAACAATTGAGCAGTTTTTAGGTGATGGTTTTCTTGTAAAGTCCAGTTTTGGGCATATTCGAGATCTCGATAAGAAGGATTTTGGTATAGATATCAAGAATAGCTTTAAGCCTAAATATATTGTTTCGGAGGACAAGAAGAAAGTTGTAACAGAACTAAAGAAGTTGGCGAAGGAAGCGAAGACTGTTTGGATCGCATCCGATGAGGACCGCGAGGGAGAGGCTATTGCTTGGCACTTATTTGAGGAGTTAAAGCTTAAGAAAGAGAATACAAAGCGTATTGTTTTTCATGAAATTACGAAGGAAGCTATTCTTAAGGCTGTGGAGAATCCACGCGATATAGATGATAATTTGGTTAATGCACAACAAGCTCGTCGTATTCTTGATCGACTTGTTGGTTTTGAGATTTCTCCAGTTCTTTGGAAGAAGATAAAGCCTTCTTTATCTGCAGGACGTGTGCAATCTGTTGCAGTTCGTCTGATTGTAGAAAGAGAACGTAAAATCATTGCTTTTGAATCGAAATCATTTTATAAAGTTGTAGCTCACTTTTTAGTTATTGATAAGAATGGTTCGAATAAAGTATTGAAATCTGAACTTCCAAAGAGATTTGATACAAAAGAAGAGACTCTTAAGTTTTTGGAATCTTGTAAAAATGCAGAGTATCATATTGATGATATCGTAAAGAAGCCTTCGGTTAGAAAACCAGCAGCTCCTTTTACAACTTCTACTTTGCAGCAAGAGGCAAGTCGTAAACTTGGATTTTCTGTTTCTCAAACGATGACTGTTGCTCAACGTTTATATGAAGCTGGAAATATTACCTATATGAGAACTGACTCTGTTAATTTATCAGAAACAGCTTTAGGTGCAGCGAAAGAAGAAATTACACGTTTGCACGGAGCAGATTACGTGAAGATTAGAAAATATAGCACAAAAAGTAAAGGTGCACAGGAAGCTCACGAGGCTATTCGACCAACATATCTTAATAAAGATAGAATTGAGGGAGAATCGAATGAGAAACGTCTTTACGATTTGATATGGAAGCGTACTATTGCATCTCAAATGAGTGATGCTTTGCTTGAGAAAACAAATATCAAAATCAGTATTTCAACAAACGAAGAGAAATTTCTTGCAACTGGCGAAATGATTAAGTTCGAAGGTTTCCTGAAAGTATATTTGGAGTCGACTGACGATGAAGAGCAGAAGCAAGAGCAATCACTTCTTCCACAGGTAAATGTTGGTGATAAGGTAGAGAGTGAGCATGTTAAAGCAATTCAGAACTTCACACAGCGTCCATCTCGATTTACTGAAGCTAGTTTAGTTAAAAAGCTTGAAGAATTGGGAATTGGTAGACCATCTACATACGCGCCTACAATTACTACAGTTCAGAATAGAGGATATGTGATTAAAGAATCTCGTGATGGTGTTCAGCGTAATTATGAGGTTTTCAATTTGGTTGATAATACAATCGAAGAGGAAATGCATACACAAATAACTGGTGCAGAGAACAAGAAGTTGTTTCCATCAGATATAGGAATGGTTGTAACAGATTTTCTGATTAAACATTTCTCTAATATCATGAATTACAATTTTACCGCTGAGGTTGAAGAAGAATTCGATGAGATTGCTCTAGGTAATTCAATCTGGCACGAAATGTTAGGGAAGTTCTATTTCCCATTCCATGAGAACGTAGAAAAAACACTTGAAACTTCTGAACGTTCAACGGGAGAACGAATTCTTGGAGATGATCCAAAAACAGGTAAAGTAATTCTTGTTCGTATTGGCCGATATGGACCAATGGCTCAGCTTGGCGAAAGTGCTGAGGGAGATGAGGAAAAACCAAAGTTTGCTAGTTTAAGAACAGGACAACACCTTGAAACAATTACTCTAGAAGAGGCTATTGATTTATTTAAGTTACCAAGAGACTTAGGTCTTTATGAAGATAAAAAAGTGATTGTTGCAATAGGTCGTTTTGGACCGTATGTTCGCCACGATAGTAAATTTTCATCTCTAGAGAAGGATGTTGATGATCCAATGACTATAGATTTGGAAAGAGCAATTGTGTTAATTGAAGAGAAACGAGAGAAGGATCGTTTGAAGCATATTAAATCTTTTGAAGAGGATGCTGAAATTCAAGTGTTGAACGGTCGTTGGGGACCCTATATCGCTTATCAAAAGGGAAACTATAGGCTTGCTAAGGATATTGATCCTAAAGAGCTTTCTTACGAGGATTGTTTGAAGATAATTAAGGATACGCCTCAAAAGAAGAAAAAGACCGTTGCTGCTAAGAAAACAACAACTGTAAAAAAGAAGGCTCCAGCTAAGAAGAAAGTAGCTGTTAAGAAAACTACAACAACAAAGAAAAAAACAGTTGCTAAAAAGAAAGAATAAACTTTTGAGTAACTTTTTATAAGACTTAAGAATCCAACGATACTATTCGTTGGATTCTTTTTTTTTTGACTTTATTTGTATATAAAAATGACGAATTTTGAGAAAATAGGAAATTTGAATTGGCCTTGTTTGAATGTAAGATATATGTTTTGTTTGACTAATGTAGTCTCTACTTTGATGAAGCTTGGTTAAGATGAATTTTATTACTTACTTTACAGCAACGGGATTATAATTAGTACAGAATCTGTTTCTAATCTATGAAAAAAATATTTTTCATTATATTGATTGTCGGGATTAGTTTAGTCTCAAAAGCTCAGCAAGATCCCCAGTTCAGTCAGAATATGTATAATTTACTCACTTTTAATCCTGCTTTTGCAGGTGTGGGTGATGAAATGTCAGGATCAATTATCAATCGCCAGCAATGGATTGGATTTGATGATGCTCCTGTATCTACAGCTTTTAACGGTAATGTACCTTTAAGAATTGGTAGAAGATTGCATGGCTTGGGATTAACAGTAATGAGTGATAAGCTTGGTATAGAAAACAAGACCAATATTAAGTTTCAATACGCTTATCAGTTTAAGGTTTTAAAAGGTGTTTTGAATGCTGGAGTCAGTATTGGGTTGCAGAATAATGCCTTGAAAGGAGAGTGGAAAGCATTGGATGATGACGATGTTCTTTTAAATGGTGGAAGTATTGATGCAAGTAAAATGGTATTTGATGCTGGTTTAGGCTTTTATTATCGAAGTAAAACATTATATTTAGGAGCATCAATAAGTCATATCAATAAGCCAAACGTGGCTTATAATGAAAGTATTGAAACCTATTTGTATAGGCATTATTATTTTATGGGTGGTTATAAGCATGAATTAACCAACCAAATTGATATTATACCATCGTTTTTTATTAAAACAGATGCTATTAGTACACAATATGATGTGAATACGAATGTTGTATACAATAAAAAATACCGTGGTGGCGTTTCCTATAGAGTAGACGACGCTATTGTTTTTTTAGTAGGGGTGTTATTAAAAAATGGATTAGACATTGGAGTAGCTTATGATGTATCTATATCGGATATTAAAAAGCCATCTTTAGAATTTATGTTGGCTTATCATTTTACACCGAGTCTAATTAAGCGTAAGCAGAAGTATAAGAGTATTCGCTTTTTGTAGTTGAAAATGTATTAAAAACTGTGCAGAGCACGAATCATAGAGTTATGAATAAACTTGTTGTATTTATCGGAGTTGTTTTTCTATTAGGCTTATCTAGCTGTAATCGTCGTAATGAAGGTGGCGAATTGGTTGGAGCTGGTAGTAGAGGAAAGTATATGGAGCCTATTCCTCATGGAATGGTTTTAATTCCAAGTGGTAGTTTTACTCAAGGAATCAATGATCAGGATGCAACCTGGGCGTTAAATTCTCAATCGAAACGAATTTCTATCGGAGCTTTCTGGATGGATGAAACGGAGATTACTAATAATGAGTACCGCCAGTTTGTGGAGTGGGTACGCGACTCTATTGCTAGAACTAAATTAGGTGAGCAATTCGACGAATTTTTAAATACAGAAGATGCAAACGGGAACTTAATTGAGCCTCCTACATTAAATTGGGAGAAAGAAATTGAGTGGGATAACGAAGAATATGCTGAGTTACTTGAAGAAATGTATGTGCCTGAGCACGAAAGATTCTCAAGTAGAAAAGAGATTGATGCTCGAAAGTTGATTTTTTCATTTCAATGGGTTGACTTTAAGCAAGCTGCTCTGTTATCAAATCGTTACAATAGCGAAACAGGTGAGTACGAAGGCTTAGTAGATGATTATCAAGGTGGACGTAAGAGTATTGAAGATAGATCTTCTTTTATTATTAAAGAGACATTAAATATTTATCCAGACACATTAACTTGGATACACGATTATACATACTCATATAATGAGCCATTGGCAGAACAGTATTTCTGGCATCCATCTTTCGATGACTATCCAGTAGTTGGTATAAGTTGGAAACAAGCACGTGCATTTTGTCGTTGGAGAACAGAATTTCATAACTCAGCTCTAAGAAGAGTTGGAAAATATTCAGTTCCAGAATATCGTTTACCAACAGAAACGGAGTGGGAATATGCTGCTCGTGGTGGTATTGCATTAAACCTTTACCCATGGGGAGGTGACTATACTCGAAACGAGAAAGGTTGTTTCTTAGCTAACTTCAAACCATTGAGAGGAAGCTATGTTGACGATGGTGGTTTGGTTACTTTGCGTGTAGGAACATATGAACCTAATGGTTATGGTTTATATGACATGGCTGGTAATGTTGCAGAGTGGACTTCTGCTGTCTATGCTGAGTCAGCATACAGCTTCACACATGATATGAATCCGAATTATCAATATAATGCTCTACCTAGTGATCCCCCAGCTTTGAAAAGAAAAGTTGTGCGAGGTGGTTCATGGAAAGATGTTGGATATTTCCTTCAGTGCGGTGTGTCTAGTTACGAATATCAAGATACCGCGAAGTCGTTTATTGGTTTTAGATGTGTTAGAACACGTCACGTAAAATAATTACAAAAATACTATCCTAAATAAGTTATTATGAATATTACCGAAATAGTCGAATCTCCTAGGTGGAAAAGATTTATGGGTTATGTGTATGGTTGGGGTGCGTCTGTTGTACTTTTGGGAGCACTTTTCAAAATTCAACACTGGGCACATGCAGGGACATTACTTACTGTTGGAATGCTTACAGAGGTAATTATCTTTTTCTTCTCAGCTTTTGAGCCACCACATGAAGAGCCAGATTGGAGTTTGGTTTATCCAGAACTTATTGGTTTAGATCCTAGAGAGAGAGAAGGCGGTCTTAAAGTTGAAGGCTTAGATGAACTACAATCATTCCTTGAGAACGTTAGTATTGATTCCAATAAGTTAACGAATTTGAGTCAAGGATTAGGTAAGCTTTCAGATGCTGCAGAGCGAATTTCAGATATGTCTGAAGCAGCTGTTGTAACAGAAGGATATATTGAAACTCTTAGAAATGCAAGTGAATCTGTAGGTACACTTTCTGATTCGTACAATTCATCTTCTCAAGATATTTCTGAATCTGCTACGCAATTAAGTCAATCATATAGCCAGTTGGCAAATGATGTTTCAAATAACGGACGTGAGTTCTCTGATAAAGTTCAGGAGTCTGGAGATCAGTTATTGAACACATATGAAGATTTCAAAACGAGTTTGAATGGAAATTTCTCACACATTTCGGATAGTGGAAAGAATTATTCTGAGTCAATGTCAACTCTTAACGAAAAATTATCGTCATTAAATTCTGTGTTTGAACTTCAGTTGAAACATTCAAATAATCAGATTGAAGAAGGAAGAAGAGTTCAGGAGAATTTCAATGAAATTGTTGAAAATCTTAACGTAACTCTTGATAACACGAAAGTTTATAGACAAGAAACTGAGGCCTTAAATGAGCGTTTATCTGCATTGAATTCAGTGTATGGTAACATGTTGAGTGCTTTGGATATTAGTAAGAATAAAAATTAATATTGACTAAATTTTCTATTTAAGCTAATATGGGAGCATCGAATTGTAAAGAGACACCACGGCAGAAAATGATCGGAATGATGTATTTATTCCTAACAGCGATGTTGGCTATAAATGTATCGAATGAAGTATTGGATGCTTTTACTATAATTGATAATGGTTTAGCACAAACTGTTCGGACTTTTGAAGAAAAGAATGAACTTATATATGACCAATTCAAAATGGCTTTGGATGCTAATCCGAAAAAGGTACAAAACTCTTGGGATAATGCTGATGGAATTCGGACTATGTCGAACGATTTGTGTGTGCAAATACAGAATTATAAAATCGACTTAGTAAAGATTGCTGATGGGCCTGAAGGTCGATTGGACAGTATTCAAAAGAAAGATAATATTGATGTTGCTGCTCAACTGATGATTGTTGGTGGTAAAGGGAAAGAATTAAAAAAACAGGTTTCTGATTATAGAGGTCATATTTCAGGATTGATTTCAGATAAGGACAGCATGTTTATGCATGCTATTGCTACAACTTTAAATACTGGTAATCCACCAAGAAAAAATCCAGATGAGCCAGCTTATACTTGGGAGTCAAAACAGTTTGCACATATTCCTTTGGTAGGAGCAGTTACTCTTTTATCAAAGCTTCAAACGGATATTAGATCGGTTGAATCTGATGTGGTTAAATATTTGTTTAATCAGATTGAAGCAGAGTCATTTCCTTTTAATAAGTTAGAGGCTCAGGTAATTGCTAAATCAAATTTTGTCTTGAAAGGTGATACATATAAGGCTGAAGTATTTCTAGCAGCCAGTGATACGACACAATATCCTAAGATTACCTTGGAAAGTGGAGACGAGATTAAAGATTTTGATCCAAATTCAAGAAAAGGTTTATATTCTCGAAAAGAAAAGTCTTTAGGGCCCCAAAAATGGGGAGGTTTTGTTCATTACACGACGCCATCAGGAAGAACAATAAAGTATCCATTTCAAGCTGAATATATGGTTAGTGAACCACAAGTTGTTGTTTCACCAACTAAGATGAATGTATTTTATCCTAGTGTAGATAATCCTGTTAGCATATCAGCTCCAGGATTTACAACGGAGAATATTGATGCTAGCATGGATAATGGAGAATTAGTTAAAACAAGTAACGGATATATAGCTAGACCAAAAATTATAGGTAAGGCCGCTAATGTTACTGTTAGAGGTAGATTAGATGGTAAATGGCGTGATTTAAAAACAGTAGAGTTTAGAGTGAAGCCTATTCCAGATCCTGTAGCTATGGTAGCTGGCAAGAGCGGTGGTTTAATCAATAAAAACCTATTGGCTATGCAATCAGGTGTTGATGCTGTTATGAAAGGATTTGATTTTGATCTGAAATTTAAGATTAAGAGTTTCACTGTTTCAACCCAGGTAAAAGGATTTACAAGAGACGAAAAATCAACTTCTGATTATTTCACTAAAGCACAACTTAAGCTTCTGAAAGGTTTAAGAAAGAATCAGAAAGTTTATATAGAGGATATTAAGGCTGCTGGACCTGATGGTTCAATCCGTAATCTTCCTGCAATATCGTTTAGAGTTAAATAAATTCTAACGTTGTATTTTTAAAACTATCGATTTAGTTTAAATCGAATTACTGAAGAATAAGATTGCTTACTTAGTATTTGGTAAGTCGTCTGCCTTGGACAAATAAATTATTTACGGATGAAAAAGATTATATTTTTAATAGTCGGTTTAATCATAATGGGTAGCTTTTCTCAATCAAAAGCGCAGACAACTCCTACTAGTATCTATTCTAAGGATCATACTAAGAATGAGAGACCAATTCCTTATGCTCACATACGTGAGGCAGATGTGATGTTCTCAAAATTGATCTGGAGAGAAATTAATCTTCGTGAGAAGATGAATCAGCCCATGTATTACCCTACTCGACCAATGGATGATAGGTATAGTTTGATTGATCTTTTAATGTTTGGTATCGAGAATGAAGGGCTTACAGCTTACGATACAGAAGATGATGAGTTTACGATACCATTAACGATTGAAGATATTCGTTCTAAGTTTGGTGCAGGTGTTGATAGTGTCAGACAACAAAATAGAGAGACAGGTTTAATGGAAACAAAAATAGTTCCTAGAACCATGAGTACCAATGAGGTAACCAAATACTTGGTAAAGGAACAATGGTTATTTGATAGGCAAAGTTCTACTTTACAAGTTAGAATTATTGGTTTATGCCCTGTTCGTGAATACGTAAAAGAGGGTGATTCTGAGCTTGATGGATTACGTAAAAAGAAAATGTTTTGGATTTTCTTTCCAGAAGCTAGACAGTTGTTAGCTACTCATGAAGTATTTAATCCATTTAACGATGCAAGAAGATTCTCTTATGACGATTTGTTTATGAAAAGACGTTTCACAAGTTATATTACTCAGGTATCTAACGTTCATGATAACAGAGCAATTGAATCTTATACCGTAGGTCTTCAAACTATGTTGGAGTCAGAAAAGATTAAGAATGATCTTCTGAATATGGAGCATGATTTTTGGGAGTATTAAAATATTATAGACGTATTATAAAAAAAAGGAGCCTTTAAGGCTCCTTTTTTTATTAGATAAATTTCTTCTTCTTTGAGATCTTAATATCTCCTAAGAAAGTTTTAATGTCTTGTTCATTTTCCTTTTTACAGATGAGTAAAGTGTCTTTACTATCCACAATAATATAGTTGTTCATTCCCTGCACAACAACTAATTTCTCACTAGGAACATTTATTAAACAGTTTTCAGAATCGTAAAGCATCACATTATCACCTTGAATCGCATTCCCCACTTTATCTTTTCCTGATCTATCATACAATGATCCCCAAGTACCCAAGTCAGACCATCCAAAATCAGCGCAGAATACGAAGACTTGATCCGATTTCTCTAGAATACCATAATCAATAGATATATTTTGGCATTTAGGGTATATTTTATCGATGAATTCTTTCTCTGAAACTTCATTTGAAATACCTTCTCCTTGTGCAAAAAGATTATCAACATCAGGTAGAAAAGTCTTAAAAGCTTTGTCGATAGCGGATAATGACCAAATGAAAATACCTGAATTCCAGAAGAAATCCCCTGATTTTACAAATGTTTTTGCTAAATCTAAGTTTGGTTTTTCAGTGAAGGTTTTAACTTTAGAAATGCCTAGGTCTGCCTTATTATTCTCAACCTGAATATAGCCGTATCCTGTTTCTGGTCGATTAGGTTTTAAACCAAGTGTAAGAAGCTTGTCAGTATTATTTATGTAATCTAATCCTTTCTCTAAAACATTTATAAATTCAGTCTCATTCGTTATCAAATGGTCAGCTGGTGATACAATGATATGTGCATCTTTATTTCGTTGTCTTATTTTAAAATTTGCGTATGCAATACATGGAGCTGTATTTCGCATGATTGGTTCTAGTAAAATCTGCTCGGACTTAAGTTGAGGAAGCTGCTCTAGAACTAAATCTTTGTATTGCTCATTGGTTACGATATAGTAGTTTTCGGCAGGGCAGATAGAGCTGAATCTATCAAAAGCCATTTGAATCATGGTCTTTCCAGTACCAAGAATATCAAGAAATTGTTTCGGACTTTTTTGCTTACTTAGCGGCCAAAATCGAGAACCGACTCCACCAGCCATAATGACACAATAATTATTTGAATTCATTGTAGTGTTTTTAGATATCTAAGCAAGGATATTCAATCATAATTGCTTTCTATAAAATTACTCAATCAATTATAGATTTCAAACAAAGATTTGAATGTTTTACTTGTGTTCGGCTTTTTATGATTCTACATTGTATTTGAGGGATATTTATTACTTTTATCATAAAATGTAAACCTTATGAGTTTTATTGAAAACATAGGACAATATGTACTTTTTCTGAATAGAGTATTCTCTAAACCAGAAAGAGGGCGTGTGTTTTTTGCGCAGATTATCAAGGAAATATACAAGTTAGGTGTTAATTCTGTTGGGATTGTTGTTATTATCTCTGTTTTTATGGGAGCAGTTATCAGTCTACAAACAGCATATAATCTTGTTAATCCTTTGCTTCCTGACTATTTAGTTGGGTATACAACACGTGAATCGATGATACTTGAATTCTCATCTACAATTGTGGGCTTAATATTAGCTGGGAAAGTTGGATCAAATATTGCATCTGAAATTGGTTCTATGCGTGTGACGGAGCAGATTGATGCTCTAGAAATAATGGGAGTTAATTCAGCCAGTTATCTTGTTTTTCCTAAAATTATAGCTGCTGTTTTTATCAATCCTTTTCTGTATGTGCTAAGTGTTTTTGTCGGTATTGCAGGGGGGTTGTTAGCCAGTTATATGGCTGATGCCGTAAGCATTTCGGATTTTTTGTATGGCGTACAATTCGGCCTTATCCCTTATTACATAACGTACTCTTTAATTAAGACATTGGTTTTTGCTTTTATTATTACTTCTATTCCTTCTTTTTATGGCTATTATGTGTCTGGTGGAGCTTTGGAAGTTGGTAAGGCTAGTACCAAGGCAGTTGTAAATAGTAGTATTTTAATTTTGCTAGCTAATTTGATTCTTACTCAACTTTTATTGAAATGATAGAACTGAAGAATGTCAATAAATCCTTTGGTGACTTGGATGTATTGAATGATATATCGATTCAATTTGAGGCTGGTAAAACTAATTTGATTATTGGGCAGAGTGGTTCTGGAAAAACTGTTCTTTTAAAATCTATTATTGGTCTGCATGAGATTGACAATGGTCATATTTATTATGGCGATAGTGATTTCACTGAAATGAATTTCAATGAAAAGAAGTCGATTCGCAAGGAAATGGGAATGGTATTTCAAGGCGGAGCACTTTTTGATTCATTGTCAGTTGAGGAGAATGTTCGCTTTCCCCTAGACATGTTCTCAGATTTGAATGAAGATGACAAAAGAGCACGTGTCAAATTCTGTTTGGATCGTGTTGATATCAAAAAGGCTCACAAACTATTTCCTGCTGAAATCAGTGGTGGAATGCAGAAACGTGTTGCAATTGCTAGAGCTATTGCCCTTAACCCAAGTTATTTGTTTTGTGATGAGCCCAACTCTGGCCTCGATCCTGTTACAGCTATCGTCATAGATAAGCTAATTCAAGAAATTACGAAAGAGTTCGAAATGACTACTATCATTAATACTCACGATATGAATTCGGTTATGGAAATAGGTGAAAAGATTCTTTTTATAAATAAAGGGGTCAAAGCCTGGGAAGGATCAAGTGATGAAATTTTTGATACCGAAAATCAATCTTTAAATAACTTCGTTTTCGCTTCCAATCTCTTTAAGAAAATTAAGAAGGAACTTTAATCTGCTCTTTAACCGAACAGAATTGCTTCGATTTAAGTATTTTAAACAAGTTTCTATGATCTGATTTTTTATCTTTGTCAGAGATAAATTCATCACCGATATATTATGAATAAACAATTTGTATTTCTGTTTTTAGCAACATTACTATTATTCTCTTGTTCTAAAAAAGAAGAAAAAACATATCTTTCAATGGATGATTTTACTCGAATTATTTTCGATATTCATTTAACTGATGGTGTTCTAACTTCAAAAAATATTGTTAGTCGTGGCAAGGTGTATCGTCCTAGTTTTTATTATAATTCTATTTATGAAAAGTATAATGTCACGCCACAACAATTTGATTCTTGTGTGATTTTTTACACTCAAAATTCTTCTTTGTATGAGAAGATGTACGAGAAAGTTATTGATTCTTTAAACAGGATGGACACACAGTTTCGAATTGCATTAAAGGATTCTTTAGTAGTTCGTGATACCGTGAATCTTTGGAAAGGGAGAAGACGAATATTCTTAGCTCGTGGGCGACATGAAGATTTGAGTTTCTCTATTCCTGTTACTGAAATGGGAATTTATACAGTTCGAGCTAAAATTAAACGATTCAAAGATGATAGGAGTAGAAAGCCAATTTTAAATGCTTATTTCTGGAAGGAAGATTCTTTAAAGAAAGCTGAACGAATTTACTTTGACTCTATCCCTATTAATTATTCAGACGATTTTGTGAGTTACGAAACTCAATTGGAATACTCAGACTCGACTTTTAAGGAGTTAAGAGGAGATGTTATTTCTTGGAGTAATGTTGATAGTAATTTTACACAACATATTGATATTAGAAATATCATGATCTTTAATCCTCAGATTAAACGTGATTCCATAGGCTTAGATTCTCTCGTAAAATTTGAACGACTAAGGAGAGGTGGGTTTGATAGATATGAGGAACTTGAAAGACCTGAAAGATTGAGAGACGTTGATGATCCTAGGAAAAGATGAGAAAAATATCTGCAAGTTATATTATTAGCAATGCAGGAGTTCCTTTGAAAAATGGAATCTTGATCTTAAACGATGATAATTCTGTTGCGGATATTATCGATAGAAAGGGATCGGTTAAGGAAATTCAAGATTTAGAGTATTATAGCGGTGTTCTTGTCCCAGGATTTGTAGATGTCTTTACTTTTTTATCATGGCCTAATATGACTGCTTCACAGATTGATTCTAACGATTTATCGGGATTAGAACTTGGTGAAAGTGGAGATATTCAATCTATTCAAAAAGCGATAAATCACCTAGAGGCTTTTGGTAGTAAAGGGGCTGCAGATTTCTTCCCAACAAGACAAAGTGAAGTTCTCAAAGCGAATTCAAAAATTAGTTTTAAAGATATAAGAGATATCTCTAATCATTATCCTGAAGAGTTGGAGACTGATTTTCCAAACTCAACATTAGGACGACTCTTTAATAATAATAATATTTTTTTAAATAAAGCGTTTTGTATTGGTACGGGTAGTTTATCTAGTCATCTAAAATTGTCGGTTTTCGATGAGCTTAAGTTTTTACAAAATCTCAATCCAAATTTGAACTTGGAGCAACTGATTAAGTGGGCGAGTATTAATGGTGCAGTCGCTTTAGGTTTTGATCATTTAGGCAGTTTTGAAATTGGTAAAAAGCCCGGTGTTAACTTGATCACAAATCTTGATTACGATAATTTTTGCTTACAAGCAGATAGTAAACTTAAAGTCTTAGTCTAGAGTTTTTCATTGAGTGATCTAGATTATTGAAACGTAAAGGATTTGGTGATGTTGAATAAATTTAAGTTAATATAAAAATTAGTTATTAAGGCTGATAGCCAACTAATCTATTTGTATATTGTTTCGTATTTTCAAATTGAACATTGAGACAATTGTGTCTCAAGTATTTCCAATAAAATTGATTTGCTTTGAATAAAAGAAGATTAAATATTGCAATTTTGATCCTGTCTATTGTTTTCTTCTCAATAGCTTGTTCTAATCAAAAAAACACATTTGTGAGTCGTCAGTATCACGCTCTCACGACTCATTATAACGTTTACTTCAACGGTAAAGAAAGTTTAAAAGCTGCGAAAAAGAAGATTGAAGAGGGGATAGAATACAATTATACCACTATTCTACCTGTATTTGATTATCAAGATGCTAGTGCACGTGTATTGGCTGCAGGAGATATAGATAATGCGATAGATAAAGCAACTAAAGCGATAAAGTTACATTCGATTACAAGAAAGCCAAAACGAAAAAAGGTAAAACAATCTGATAAGTATAAGGAATTTCGTAAAAAGAAGGAATTTAATAGTTGGATAGAAGATTGTTACTTGCTACTTGGAAGAGCTCAGTTTTATAAGGAAGATTATAGAATTGCAGAGAAAGCTTTGGAGCAAGGTCTAAAGGATTTTCCTAAATCAGAGATGAAACATGAATTTCAAATTGAATTGGCGAGATGCTATATAGATCAAGAAAACTATTCTGGAGCCATTGTTCTATTAGAAGAAGCAAGTGCCTTACCGAAACTCTCTAAGAAAACTAGGCTCGAAATCGCTGCTCTTCTTGCAGATATCAACGTTCGAGAGAAAGACTATCAATCTGCAATATCAAATCTTCAAACTGCAATTCAGCTTCAAACCACTAAGAGTGTAAAAGCGAAGTACTACTACATTCTAGGGCAACTTTATCTTGAGTTAGATCAAGCTGGTAAAGCCTCTGATGCTTTTCTTAGTTTAATTAAACTGCATTCAACTTACGAAATGGCATTTAATGCCAAAATCTCTCAGGCACTAACCTATTCAGGATCTGGGGAAGGTTTTGAAATTCGCAAGCAGTTAAGTAAAATGCTTAAGGATCAAAAAAATGCAGATTATAGAGATCAAATTTATTTCGCTTTAGCTGAGATGGATATGATTGACGGTGATAAAAACGCTGCGATTGAAAACTACTGGAACTCAACAAAAGAAAGTGTTGCTAACGATAACCAGAAAGCCGTATCATTTTTCAAATTAGGTGATAACTATTTTGCAGATCTGAACTATAAGAAAGCTCAAATCTGTTATGATAGTTCAATGGTTTATCTTGATCAGAATTATCCTAACTATAAGGATATTTCTTTTAGAGTTGGAAATTTAACAGAGCTTGTAAATAACTTGAATGTTATTGAAAGAGAGGATAGTTTACAGAGCGTTGCAGGAATGAGTGAGAAAGAGCGTAATTTCTTGATTTCTGATTTGATTAATATTGAGCTTGAGAAAGAGGAAGCTAAAAGATTAGAGGAGGCTGAGAATAGAGCAGACAAAACCTTTTTTACTCAGAATAATATGGTTGGTGATTTTCGTTCCAATAATGCTGCACAAGCTCAAGGCAATTGGTACTTCTATAATCCAACAACTGTTGGTTTAGGAAAATCGGAATTCCAACGTAAATGGGGAAGGCGTAAATTTTCGGATAATTGGAGACGTAAGAATAAGTCAATTTCAACAGGCGAGATCTTAGAAATTGATTCTGAAGATGAGGCTATTGATAATAAAGCTGCAGTAGATAAAGGGGATAGAAAGAGCAAGGCTTATTATCTCATAGATCTCCCATTAACTGATGAATTAAAAGAGAAGTCGGATGAGCTAATAATGGAGGCTCTTAATGAGGCATCATTTGTTTATTCTGAGCGTTTGAATGATAGGCTTAAAGCTATTGAAACAATGGAGCTGCTGCTTAGTCGCTTTCCAAACAATCCATATCTGTTATCGGCATATTACCAGTGTTATTCATTATACACTCAGGGGAATAATATTTCAAAATCGGAATATTATAAGAATAAGATCTTAACAGAATTTCCTGATACAGATTATGCAAAGGCAATAAAAGATCCGAACTATTGGGCGAAGATAGAGATTCAAAATAAAGCGGCCGAAGCTTTATACTTAACGGCTTATGATACTTTTCAGAATTTCTATTACGAACAGGTTATTCGTATTTGTGAGCAAGGCTTAAAGACGTATCCAGAATCGAAATTAGAATCAAATTACTTATTCTTAAGAGCTTTATCTATTGGGCGAACTCAAGATGTTGATACCTTTAAAAAGGTTCTTCAAGAGCTTATAGACTCTAAACCAAGTTCTGAAATTGGAGAAGTTGCTCGTGGGATTTTGAGTACGCTAAATGCAGGATCTGTTCCTGTTAGATATTCACAGGAGGATATGAATAGGGCTAGACAGAATCGTTTGCTAATTAACTGGAGAATTGAAGATCAGTTAGCTCTTGAAATAGAGAATGGCGAAGGCGCTGAAATTGAGATTGAACATTTCAAGTATATTCCTAATGAAGAGCATTATTTTGTTCTTTTATTTAAACGTAGAGCTGTTGACCCTAACAGAACGATGTTTAATGTTGATCGCTATAATAGGACAGCCTTTATAAAAAACTATAGAACGGATCGTTTATCATTGAATAAGAATGAAGTTATTATCCTTGTTAAAGGTCTTAATAATAAAGAAGAAGCTTTAAACTATTTTAATAAAATTATTGTTTCAGATAAGGCATATAAAGGTCTTGAAAATATACCATATAAGAATTTCTTGATATCTGTATCAAATTTTGATACGATGAAGAAGGATGAGCTGATAGATGAGTATTTGAGTTTTTATAAAAAGCATTATTATCAGAAGAAAGCACCGATTATTAAGCAAGAAGGAGAATTGATTGATGCTGAAGCAGATAATCAAGGCTTTGAAGTTGATTCTAAAGATAACCACCGCTTTATCCTATTGGTGCCTTCGCGAAAAATGAATGTGGTTAAATTAAAGAACGATGTGTTTACTCATGATAAGGACTTTAGAGTACTAAAAGAGCAATATGATGAATCACACAATATGCTTATCGTGAATAATTTGGGTTCTAAGGCGTCAGCGATGGCTTATTTTAATGAAATTACTAAGGACAAAAAAGTGTTTGATCAATTGGCACAGGTAGACTATGAGAGTTTTGTTATTGGTGAGAAGAACTTCATGAAATTCTTTGTGAATAGAAGTTTGAATAAGTACTTGTCTTTCTTTAGTGATAACTACATTAAGAATGCAGTTAAAAAGGAAAAGAAAAAAGTTATCGAAAATGACAATGGACCTTACCTGTATAATGCTAATGTAGCTCACGATTTTGTCCTCGTTTTCAAAAAAGAAGGTGTTAACACAAAAGCGGTTTTAAATGGTATAAAAAGATACAATACAAAGACCCTAAAAACTGAACTTATTTCACTTGATCAAGAACGCAATATGATTGTTGTAAGCAACATGAGAAATAAAAAACAGGCTATGATGTATTTCAGAGCGATTATTTCAAATAGAAACTTGTTCGATGAAGTTGAGAAATCAGGCTATCGTAATTTTATCATCTCAAAAGATAATTTAGAAATATTTAAAACTATAGCCGATACAGATCAGTATCTGAAGTTTTTTAGCAAACGCTATTTAAATTAAGCTTTCTTAATGTTTTTGTTGAAATATATTGGAGGGTAGGAACGTTACTAATGGAGTAGGACAAGCAAACTTTTCATATGAATCTTGTTTCTACGTAGGATGCTAAGGGTAATACTGATTTACCAATTGTAGAACATTAAAAGATTTGTACGTGAAAGCAATTAAGATACTTTGGGTCGACGATGAGATAGATTTATTAAAACCACATATTATTTTCCTAGAAGGGAAAGATTATATTGTTGAAACCTGTAATAATGCTCCTGAGGCAATAGACATGGTTCGCAGCACCCATTACGATTTGGTTTTATTGGACGAGAATATGCCTGGAATGTCAGGTTTAGAGGCTTTGTCTGAAATAAAGGCAATCGACTTGACACTTCCCATTGTCATGATAACCAAGAGTGAAGAAGAAGATATCATGGATGAGGCTATTGGAGGCCATATTAGCGATTATCTAATTAAACCTGTAAATCCCAAGCAGATTCTTCTAAGCATCAAAAAAAACACAGATAAACGACGATTAGTATCAGAGAAAACCACTTCTGCCTATCAATCTAGATTCTCTCAATTGGGAATGGAGATAAATGATTGTAGGAATTTCGATGATTGGAAGCAGGTGTATAAGAAACTTGTATTTTGGGAGCTTGAGCTTGCCGGTATCGAAGAATCAGGCATGGATGAGATTCTTAAGATGCAGAAGACGGAAGCCAATAATTTATTCGCTCGATATATAAAGAAAAACTATTTAGATTGGTTGAATTCGGATTCTAAAGAAAAACCTCTTTTTTCACACAATGTTTTCAAGGATAAGGTATTTCCACTAATTGATAAGGGCGAAAAAGTTGTCTTTATTTTAATCGACAACCTTCGTGTTGATCAATGGCAAGTTATCTACCCAATTATTAGCGAATATTTTGTTATGAAGGATGATGATATGTATTGCTCCATCCTACCTACTGCGACACAATATGCTCGTAATGCAATGTTCTCGGGTCTTATGCCATTAGATATTCAGAAAATATATCCTAATTTATGGATTAATGATGATGAGGATAGTAGTAAAAACATACATGAAGAGGAGTTAATTGGCTTACATCTAAAGCGAAAGTTCAAGGATGTTAAATTCAATTATGAGAAAGTTACTTCAAAAAAGACAGGAGCCAAGATCATTGATAATTTGTCGACAATGTTGGATTCTCAGTTAAATGTTTTCGTATATAACTTTGTTGATATGCTTTCTCATGCTCGTACCGAAAGTGAGATGATTCGCGAATTGGCAAATGACGAGGCAGCCTATCGATCATTAACGGCATCTTGGTTCGAACATTCTCAATTGCTTGAACTAATTAAGAAATTATCGGAACAAAATATTAAACTGATTATTTCAACTGATCATGGAGCCATTCGTGTTCAGAATTCAATTAAGGTGATTGGTGACAGACAAACAAATACAAACTTGAGATATAAACAGGGTAAGAATTTGAATTATAACCCTAAGCAAGTATTTGAGGTTACTAAACCTTCTGAAGCTCACTTGCCGCAAATGAATATGAGTTCTTCATACATATTTGCAACTGGCGAAGATTTCTTGGCTTATCCAAACAATTACAATTATTACAGCTCGTATTATAAAAATACATTTCAGCATGGAGGCATTTCAATAGAAGAAATGTTAATTCCTTTAATAACTTTGAGCCCAAAGAAAAAGTAAGAGATTTTTTCTAAGATTGTAGGACAATTAGTATTAGTTAAAGATGACTGAATTAAGAATAAAAAGTTTAGAAGATATCAATTCGGTAGCAAAGCAGTTTATCGAATTAGTTGGAGAACGCCGTGTATTTGCAATGTATGGGGCTATGGGAGTTGGTAAAACAACCTTTGTTAAGGCTGTCTGTGAAGAATTAGGTGTTGATGACACGATTAATAGTCCAACCTTTGCAATTGTAAATGAATATCGTACTCCGGAAGATAAGGTTGTTTATCATTTCGACTTTTATAGAATAGAAGATGTGCATGAAGCTTATGATTTTGGTTACGAGGATTACTTCTATAGCAAAGCCATGTGTTTTATCGAATGGCCAGAGCGTATTGAATCAATTTTACCTCCCGATGTTATCAATTTGAATTTTACGGAAGAGGAAGATGGAAGTCGAACAATTCAGGTTCAAAAGGATTAATTTATCCTCTGAAGAAGCTCTTTATTTCCAGATGTAATTATCAAAATCTGTTAAGCTCTAAAAAAAACATTAACTTGTGTTTTCAAAGAAGACATTAACGGCATAAATGACGATTATGGCAAACCTAAGTGATACCCCTAAAAACTTTCCCGTTGGCTATGAATTTTATCATCCAAAGGAAAGGCTATTAGAGATAGAGAAGAGTAAGAAGAGATTGGTTATTGGTCTTCCTCGTGAAGATTATAGAGGTGAAAATAGAATTTGCTTGACACCTCTTACAGTTGAAATGTTGGTGAACAACGGACACGAAATTCTTATTGAAGAAGGGGCTGGTTTTGCATCTAATTATACTGATAGGGAATACAGTGAGAAAGGAGCTCTGATTGTTCGTACTAAAGCTGAAATTTACCAATGTGATATTGTTTTACAGATTTCTCCTTTATCTTCAAAGGAGATAGATCTACTTAAGGGAAATCAAATTATCATGTCTGCACTCCAGGTACATTGTCAGCGTGCTGAGGATATTAGAAAGTTGATGCAGAAAAAAGTAACTGCTATTGCTTTTGAATATTTAAAGGATAGAGATAACCATTTTCCTGTAGTTCGCTCTATGAGTGAGATTGCAGGTGTGTCAGCTGTTATGATTGCTGGAGAATACCTAAGCAAAGGCAAAGGTGGCAAAGGTGTTCTTCTTGGTGGGGTTACTGGAGTTTCACCTACTGAAGTTATTATTCTAGGAGCAGGAACAGCAGCGGAATATGCTGGTAGAGCTGCTATGGGACTCGGAGCAAGCATCAAAGTCTTTGATAATTCTATGTATCGATTACGCCGTTTAGAAGATCATCTTGGTCAGCGCGTGCATACATCAACCTTCCATCCTTCCGTTTTAACTAAAGCTCTTAAATCTGCTGATGTTGTGATTGGTGCACTTCGATACGAAGGCAACCATCCAGGAACACTTGTAACCGAGGATATGATTAAGGAAATGAAAGAAGGCTCTGTAATTATCGACTTGAGTATTGATCAAGGAGGCTGTTTCGAGACATCGGAGATAACTACACATGAAAATCCTGTATTTACAAAGCATGGCGTGATTCATTATTGTGTTCCAAACTTGGCCTCGCATGTAAGTAGAACGGCATCTTTAGCTATGAGTAATATTTGTGCACCCTTGCTATTGCATATTGGTAATAATGGTGGATTACATCAGTTCTTAAAAACTGATATGGGCTTAAGACATGGAACCTATATTTATCAAGGAATTTTAACCAACCAACGCTTGGGAAATTGTATTGGAATACTGGCGAAAGATATAAACCTATTTTTTGCGTCTATGTAATATAAGAAGCTTCTCTTTTTTAATGTAAAATTCTTTTAATGAGGAGCTCAGTTGTTTTTAAACATATAATATGATGTTTCGTCAAATAAATAAGAGCTTACTTTTTTAAAGTAAGCTCTTATTTATTGTGATATATAGGTAGTTATGAGGAATGGTGAGGTTTTTTGATATGAATCTATATTGAGTTTAACGTTTTGTTTCTCAATAGTTTTCACTTATTTTGTTATCTAAAATAAGCCGTACTATGTCAAAAAATATTTTCACTCTATTTTTCATATTTTGCACTTTCATATTTAGTTCAAACGCTCAGAACGGTGAAACTGTATCAAATATCCACGAACAGATTATTTCGAATCTGATAGAATCTTCGGTTAGCTATAGAGATAGTAGTAAGAATATTAGTGTAGAGATTTGTGAAAAAGCTATTAAACTTGCAGAAAAGGAACAGGCTGATTCACTTTTGGCTTTAGCTTTTAAAACACAAGGAGTAAACTATTATTACGCAAGAGATTTTGATTCGTGTATGCTTTATTGGGAAAAGTCTCTTGTAATATTTAAAGAGTTAGGCAATATGATTCAAGTTGGTAAAACTCTTGGCAATATTGGGGTTATTTATAGGAAAAGAGGAGAGTATAGTAAAGCATTAGAGTATTATTTAAAAGAAATTGAGATCTTTTCAGATATAAATCATACAGCAGGGCTTTCATCCATCTATATAAATATGGGTTATATCGCTGTTTCGATGGATAACTATGAAAGAGCAGAAGGATATTACAGTTCAGGCTTGAAGCTTGCAGAAGACATCGATAATATTAGTGATCAGATAAGTGCCCTTAATAATTTGGGAGTCATCTATGAAAAGCAGAATAAATTTGAGCAAGCTTTAAAATCATATAAGAAATCTTTGAAGATTGTTTTAAATACTGGTAATTGCACCATGGAAAGTAGGCTTTATTTGAATATTGGTATTATCCATCGTAGAACTGAAGCTTTTGATTTGGCAGATACATATATTAAGAAGAGCTTTGACATTCGTAAGCTAAGAGGTGATTATGAAGAGTTAATTGGTGTTTACCATGAGATGTTTGAGCTTGCTTTTGTTAAAAAAGAATATAAAAAAGCAGAACAATTTCTTGGTACTATGCAGGATTTGGCTGAGATGAATAATGATCAAAGCTGGGAAGTGGATGTGTATACAGCTTATTATAAACTCTACAAAGGAATAGGTAAGTATAGATTAGCTCTTAATTTCTATGAAAAATACAAGGAAACTGGAGATTCAATTCAGTCGGTACTTAATGAGGAGAAGTACAATGAACTGATGGTTAAGTATGACATGGATCAGACTAAGCAGAAGATGGAATTGATGACTCAGGAGACTCGAATTCAGGATCTTGAGCTAGGCAAAAAGAATGCTTGGTTAGTTGCGCTGATTGTGATTATGCTCCTGGGAGTTATAGCTATTGTTGTTTCTTTTAGAATAAATAAACTAAAGGCAGAGCATAGGTTAATGAGCTTAGATCAGAAAGTGTTGCTATCTCAAATGAACCCTCATTTCTTATTTAATGCATTGACAGCTGTTCAAAGTTTGGTTCTTGACAACGAGAGTGATAAGGCCAATTTATATTTATCTGAACTGGGAACTCTTGTTCGTAATGTTCTGGAAGATTCACGTGAGGAACATATTAGCCTTCGAAAAGAGCTTAGTACTTTAGAGAAGTATATCGATTTACAGAAATTACGTTTCGATTTTCCTTTAAAATTCCGTTTTGAGATTGATGAGCGTATTGATTTAGATGAGTTGAATATCCCACCAATGTTGACTCAGCCATTTATTGAAAATGCCCTTGTTCACGCAAATTTGCAAGAAGTTGATAAGCCTGAAATTCTTATAAAACTTGAGTCCGTAGATGATAATTTTGTAGCATTTAGCATTCAAGATAATGGTATTGGAATTCAAGAGGGCAAGAAGAAGTCGCTCATGAAAGAAAAGAAATCCCTAGCAATGCAAATCGCACGCGATCGTATTCAGATCTACAACTACAAATCAAAGCATCAGATGAAATTGGATGTGATAGACCTCAAGTTTATTGATAATAACACTCAAGGAACCTTAGCACGTTTTACTATTCCAACTCAGGCTTAACGACTTATTCATCATGCGGAAATTTATATTATTAAGCATTTCATGCCTTTTTCTAAGTCTTAACCTTGTTGGAAGCATCTTTTCTCGAGATAGTTTAGTTTCAAATTTGGGATTTCACGATCAACTTCTAGATTCAATAAAGAAGATGGAGACCTTAAGATCAAGTGCTCCCACAGAGTCACTTGAACTTGGTAAAAGAGTAATTAAACTGGCGCGCGAAACAGAAGATCCTTCATTAGTAGGCCTAGCTGAAAAAACACAAGGAGTGAGTTATTTCTATCAGGCTAAATATGATATTTCTCTTGTGCATTATAATAAGGCGATACATGAGTTTCAAAAAACAGGACAAAAGGTTGATGTTGGTAAGCTTTTGAATAATACTGCTATTATATATAGAAGAACGAACAGGTCAGAATTAGCGTTAGATAATTATCTTGAAGCAAAGAAAATCTATGAAGAAGTAGGATATACTAAGGGAATCGCAAGTATCTACCTGAATATAGGTGGAGTTTACCATAACCTATTGAATTTTAAAGAAGCAGAGCAGAACTTTTTGATGGCGCTTTCATTGTTTAAGGAGCTTGAGTATGGTCCAAGAATAGCGAAAGTAAATATGAATTTGGGTGTCTTATATTTGGAACAGAAGCAATTTGATATAGCTTTTAAGTATTTGAATCAAGCTGATATTTTGAGTGAGGAATATGACGTGAACCTTAGAGATAAAGGTGATATCCTTCTGAATTTAGGAGAGGTTGCTTATTTCAAAGAAGAATTTGAAAAATCCTTAGATTATTATGGCCGCAGTGAACAGATTCGAAAAGAGATAAATGATTATTGGGGTTTACCTAAGAATTATCTCTATACTGCTAAATCTTTAACAGCTTTGGAGCGTTATGATGATGCTTTAGATGCCTTGAAAAAGTCAGAAGACATATGTTTAGAATATAAACTTCGAGAGGATTTGCAAAAAAACTACATACAGAAAGCTATAATCTTTGAAAAAACACAAAACTTCGAGAAGGCTTATTCTTATTATCAGAAACAAGCTATAATAACTGACTCTTTAAATAAAGAGAATCGATCAAAGAGGCTTGAAGAGCTTCAACTGACGCATTATCTTTATTTAAAAGAAAAAGAACTTGCCATTAAAGATCTTGATTTGAGTAGAAAAAATATTTTGCTTATTGCATTAATCAGTTTAATATTATTGGCTAGTGGTTTTGTACTTTACTATTTGAGATCAAGGTCGAATAGAAATAAATTACTAACACTTTCCTTAGAGCAGAAAGTAAGGCTAAGCCAAATGAATCCTCACTTTCTATTTAATTCTTTATCTGTAATTCAAGATTTCATTCTCGATAAAGATCATGATAAAGCTTTTCGTTATTTGTCTAAGCTTTCAGGATTGGTGCGTGGCGTTCTAGAGAATTCTACCCATGAATATATTACTGTGCGCGAGGAGTTGGATATATTAGCAGCCTACGTCGATCTTCAGAACTTGAGATTTGATAATGGTATTACATATCGTTTTGATATTGATTCTGAAATAGACTTAGATGAAATTCGCGTACCACCAATGTTAGCGCAACCTATTGTTGAGAATGCTCTCATTCATGGTGAGTTGAGAAATAATCCAGATGCTGAGATAAAGATTTGTTTGCTTAAAAATGAAGAGAATAACAGTATCGATTTTACTGTTGAGGATAATGGCGTTGGTGTTTTAAATGCAAAAAAGCAGACAGGTGTTCATAAGCCTATGGCTACTGAAATAATTAAGGATAGGGTAAGGATTTACAATTATTACTCGAAGAAAGATTTGAGTATAGAGGTTATTGATCTTAAAACTCTGAACAAGGAATTACATGGAACTCGAGTTCGATTTAGTATTCCGCTTTCTAAGAATTAAATTATATTCTTGAGTTTAGTTTTTGATGGATTTTAAATAACACCCCTCTGTCCTTCGGACATCTCCCCTGAAAAGGGAGATTAGAAGAACTCTGAATAAATATCTAAGTTTTATTTTTGAATCTTTCCCTTTAGGGAAAGTGTCGGCAGACGAAAGGGTGTAAAATATGAATAAAAATAAAGCCGCTCACTTCTGTGAACGGCTTTTGTATTTTTTAGAATTAGATTTTCTATCCTAAAACCTCTTTCATTTTATTTCCAATATCAGCAGGAGACTTTACAACGTGAATACCGGCAGCAGCAAGTGCTTCCATTTTTTCGGCAGCAGTACCTTTGCCACCAGCGATAATTGCACCCGCATGTCCCATACGTTTCCCTTCAGGAGCAGTCTGACCAGCGATGAATGCAACAACAGGTTTTTTCACATGCTTAGCAATATAGGCAGCAGCAGTTTCTTCATCAGAACCACCAATTTCACCGATTAGAACGATAGCCTCAGTATCAGGATCTTCGTTTAATAGCTTAACAGCATCGATATGCTTGGTTCCAATAATTGGGTCACCACCAATACCGATAGCAGTAGACTGACCGAAACCAGCATTACCTAGCTGATGAACCGCTTCGTAAGTTAGAGTCCCCGAACGTGAGATGATACCAATTTTACCGGGCTTATGAATGAAACCTGGCATGATACCGATCTTCGCTACTCCTGGTGTAATCACACCTGGACAGTTAGGTCCGATCAAGGTTGTCTTAGGACGCTTCGAAAGGAACTCATGAACATCAACCATATCAAGAGTTGGAATACCCTCGGTGATACATACCACAAGCTCAATACCAGCATCAGCAGCTTCCATAATCGCATCAGCAGCAAATGCTGGTGGAACGAAAATAACTGAAGCATTAGCACCTGCAATTTTCACAGCATCCTTTACTGTATTGAAAACAGGTACGCTATCCATAAACATTTGTCCACCTTTACCTGGTGTAACACCGGCAACCACATTGGTTCCGTATTCAATCATTTGTTGGGTATGAAATCCCCCTTCTGTACCAGTAATTCCCTGAACCACTAGTCTTGTATCTTTATTTACTAATACACTCATTGTGTCGATTGTTTTAATAGTGATGGATCATCAAACTTGATCCTTTCTAATACTTATTTACCTACTGTTTGTCCCAAAGTGGCAACAACTTTCTCTGCAGAATCTTTAAGCTCTGTGGCAGCAATAATATTCATGCCAGATTCTTCAAGAAGTCTTTTACCTTCTTCAGCGTTGGTTCCTTGTAATCGAACCACAATAGGTACTTGAGTATTGATATTTTTGATGGCTTGAATAACGCCATTGGCAACACGATCGCAACGAACGATACCGCCAAAAATATTGATTAAAACAGCCTTTACATTCTCATCTGAAAGGATAATACGGAAACCTTGTTCTACGGTTTCAGCAGAAGCCGATCCTCCAACATCCAGGAAGTTAGCAGGCTCACCACCCGTTAGTTTAATAATATCCATGGTTCCCATAGCCAAACCAGCACCATTCACCATACAGCCAATGTTACCATCTAGTTTGATATAGTTAAGACCAGACTTGTCAGCCTCAATTTCCAATGGCTCTTCTTCGTCAAGATCGCGAAGTGGAGTCAATGTTTTCTGACGGTACATAGCATTATTATCGAAATCTGCCTTAGCATCCAATGCGATAACATCACCTTCTTCGGTTACAACCAATGGGTTAATCTCGAATAGAGAAGCATCAGTTCCCATATAGGCTTTGTAAAGGGCAAGGAAGAACTTTACTCCATTTTTAAATGCAGCTCCCGTTAATCCTAAAGCGAACGCCATTTCTCTTGCTTGGAAAGCTTGTAAACCTACTGAAGCATCAACACCAACCTTAACGATTTTCTCAGGTGTTTCCTCAGCAACTTTCTCAATCTCCATACCACCTTCAGTAGAAACCATAAAGGTTACTTTCGATGTGGCACGATCAAGAACGATACCCGCATAATACTCATGCTTGATATTCGAAGCAGCTTCAATCCAAACTTTCTTTACGAATCGGCCCTCAGGACCCGTTTGGTGTGTAATTAGGGTCATCCCTAAAATATCACTAGCGTATTGGCTCACATCCTGAGCAGTTGGTGCAAACTTAACACCTCCACCTTTTCCGCGGCCTCCAGCGTGAATTTGTGCTTTAACTACTACAGGCAATCCAATTTCTTGAGCTGCTTGTTCAGCTTCTTGTACTGTAGAAGCAATTTTCCCTTGGGGAACAGGTACACCATAGGACTTTAAGATCTCTTTGGCTTGATATTCATGAATCTTCATGGGCTTAAAATTATTATGGCTTAGTTAGTATAACTTGTTTAAAACGCAACCTTATGTTGATTAAAACAAGCCTTGTTTTTTTAACGAACCTAAATATATAAATAACTGAATGAATTTAAAAAGATGAAAGGTCTTTTTTCGGACTTCTTTGTCTTAAATCCCTATAGATAATATCAATGAGGTTATTTTAAGCACTTTGGAGATATGTTTTGTGTAAATACGGTTCTATTTTATACATCTTGTGAAAAAGGGAGGCGGTGTTTTTATGGCTATTTTAATGTGGTCAATTTTATTAAATGA
>TARA_R110001583_G_scaffold125274_2_pt1 | contig 32628 bp, 30 predicted proteins | sample TARA_R110001583 | Tara Oceans TARA_R110001583 (sample SAMEA4398432) | marine metagenome | biome: Polar Biome; feature: [MES] marine water layer (ENVO:01000295) within the mesopelagic zone...; material: water (ENVO:00002006), including particulate matter (ENVO:01000060) such... | reverse complement strand
GGGTTATGGTTTTGCTTGGGTTGGACACTTTTTTTTCGAAAAAAATAAACCAGCCACTTTTAAATATCCATTTTGGAGTTTAAAATCTGACTTTAAAATGTATTTTGAAATTCTTTCAGTAAAAATAACACTAGATTCTTCCAAAGATGAGCATTTTTAATTTAAATGAAAGGTAATTGAAAATGTAAATTATTAGTAATATCTTAACAAGAAAACGTTTTCGCTGATATTTCATCAATTTAAATGTTCTTATTTGTTAAAAAAATGCTAAATAGTTAAAAAATGTTTTGATACAATTTTAAAGTTATTGTATCTTTGCGCCATAATTAATACTAACAATTATGAAAATCACTAAAAAAGTAAAAAATCAAGATAGCAAAAGAAAATCACCTGTGGTTGATTTTAAAAACACGAAAAGTTTAACATGGAACAGTAAAAGAAGATTTGGAATATAAGATTAGATGAATAAACACCATAAAATTATTTGAATTAAAAGCGATAGGCATACCTATCGCTTTTTTAATTTTAACTAGATAATTTATACATCGTATTTATGGAATTTGTATAGTTTATTTATTCAAAAGTAATTTTTTTTATAGTAATAAGTAGGGTGTGAATTATTTGTTAAAATAAGGGGATTTTACCTTTCTTTGAAAATTAATTTTATCTTTGAAAAACATAAATAATAAATGTATTCGATATGAAAAAAATAGCAATGTTTATAGCAGTTTTTGCTGTAATTTCTTGTAAAAATGAAGTTCCTGTAGACTATACAATTGTATCAGGAAAGATTATGAATCTGGGCGGTGAGCTTACATTTAAAAGTGCGGATAGCTCAATTAAACAAGTTATTAATGTAGCAGAAGATGGAACTTTTTTAGATACTCTTAGAGTAAAAAAGGGAGCTTATATACTGTATGATAGTAAAAACAGGATTGACGTTTATGTTAATAACGGGAAAAATATTAATATTAGTTATAATGCAAATGAACTTGAGAACACTTTATCTATTACAGGAGAAGGCTCAGAAATTAGTAATTATTTATTTGCCGTAGGAAATAATGAAAGGGAGTTAATGGGAGAAGGTACTTCTGTATATCTTTTAGATGAAGCTGAATACAAAACTAGATTTAATGAAATTAAAGTTTCTTCAGAAGCAATATTAAATGCTACAGTAGGAATTTCAGATGAGTTTAAAAATAAAGAAAAAAGAAACCTTGAGTATGCTTACTTAAATAAACTTGATATTTATGAAAGGTACCATGCTCATTATGCAAAAAATACTGATTTTAAAGTTTCAGAAGGTTTTTTAGATGAATTAAAAGATATTACTTTTGAAAATGAAGAGGACTTTATGTTTTCAGAAAACTACAAAAATTTAGTAACATCTTATTTTAGTAAACAAGCTGTTGAACTTGTAAAAACAGATTCAATTGATGAAGCTTTAGCCTTTCTTAAAGCTGCTTCAAAAATATCTAAGGAAAGTATTAAAAATAGTTTATTGTATAATAACGCTAAATATGGTATAACATATGCTGAAGATTTAGAGGATTATTACAGTACTTTTATGAGTGCTTCAACAGATGAAGAAAACAATAAAATTATTTCAGAAAGTTATAATACGTTAAAAACTGTTTCAAAAGGGCAACCTTCTCCTAAATTTAGTGACTATGAAAATTATAAAGGAGGTACCACTTCATTAGATGATTTGAAAGGTAAATTTGTGTATGTTGATGTTTGGGCAACTTGGTGTGGACCTTGTAAAGCTGAAATTCCTTCACTTAAAGAAGTTGAAAAACAATATCATGGTAAAAATATTGAATTTGTTAGTGTTTCAGTAGATGTGGCGAAAGACCATGATAAATGGTTGAAAATGGTTGAGGATGATAAGTTAAAAGGAATTCAATTATTTTCAGATAAAAATTGGAAATCAGATTTTGTACAAGCATATTTAATTAAAGGTATTCCTCGTTTTATTTTAATAGACCCAAATGGAAATATAGTAAACTCAAATGCACCTAGACCGTCTGACAGTAAATTGATTGATTTGTTTAATGAATTAAGTATATAATAGTAAATAACACAACAACATAATGAAAAAAATAATATGGCTTTTTTTAGGGCTGCTAATTGTATCTTGTAAAAACGAGGTGATAGAATATGTAACATTGAAAGGAACACTTAAAAGTGTAAATGTTGAAAAAATTACAATACAAGGAAAGGGGTTTTCAAAAGATATTACAGTGGATTCTAATGGTAAGTTCTCTGATACACTAAAAGTAACCGATGGAGTTCATGCAGTTGTAAATGGTACTGATAGAATTACATTGTATTTAAAAAATGGATATGATTTAAATTTAGAATTTAAAGGAGAAAAGTTCTCAGAAGGTATTTCGTTTTCTGGAAATGGCGCTGAATCAAATAATTTCATGGAAGATAAACGCTCATTTTATTTGAGTGATTTAGCAAACCCTAAAACATATTTTAAGTTAGATAAGGAAGCTTATAATGCCAAAGTAATTGAAGCGAAAGCTATATTAAAGGGTTATAAGGAAAAAGCAACAAACTTAGATTCAATAATTGATATTATGGATGTAAGAAATGACGAAATGTTTTTTGGATATATTGAATCAAATTATGAAAAAATGCATAAAAATATGGTGCGTTTTTCAAAAGGAAAAGCATCTCCAGTATTTATAAACTATGAAAATAGTAATGGCGGAACTACTTCATTAACAGATTTTAAAGGAAAGTTTGTTTATATTGATATTTGGGCAACTTGGTGTGCTCCTTGCAAAGCTGAAATACCATATTTAAAAGCATTGGAAAAAGAATTTCACGGTAAAAATATTGAATTTGTAAGTATTTCTGTTGATAGACCTGAAGCTCACGAAACTTGGGCTAAAATGGTTAAGGAAGAAGAATTAAGTGGAACTCAGTTATTTGCGGATAATAATTTTGAATCGGAATTTATTACTGAGTATGGAATAAATTCGATTCCAAGATTTATTTTACTAGATCCAGAAGGTAATATTGTTGATTCTGATACTGAAAGGCCTTCTAGCCCAAAACTTAAAGAATTACTAATTGAATTAGGAATATAGAATTATAAGAAATTCATAAAAAAAGTACTGATTTTCAGCACTTTTTTTATGAATTTAAATATTCTATTTTATGATTAAAAATTGCCTTCTTCAGTCTTTTCTTGATTGAATAAATCTAAAATAGCTTCAGCTAAATAATCTAAAATAGTGGTTGCTGTAAACGTTTCAAAACTAGTTTTTTGAACAGCAATATCAGCGGTTTTTCCATGTAAATAAACACCAAAAATAGCAGCGTATTTAGGTTGGTAACCTTGTGCTATTAGTCCGGTAATAATTCCAGTTAAAACATCACCACTTCCAGCAGTTGCTAAAGCTGGGTTTCCAGTAGAATTAAAATGCATAGATTCACCATCAATTATTACGGTATGTGTTCCTTTAACTACTAAAATAAAGTTGTGTTTTTTAGAAAACTTAGAGGCTTTGTCTAACTTATCATAATCGTTTTTCCAAGTTCCAATAAGTCGTTCTAATTCTTTTGGGTGAGGCGTTAAAATAGAGTTTTGAGGTATGTAAGAAAGTAATGATTTATTTAGAGCAAGTATATTTATAGCATCAGCATCAATAACTAAAGGTAGTTGATTTTCTTTAAGAAATTTTTCAAATCCTATAGTCGTTTTTTCAGTTATCCCCATTCCAGGTCCAACTCCAATAACTGTTGGAATTGTTTTAAAATTGTAATAGGTTAATGTTTTTTCTTCATCAACTTCTACCATTGCTTCGGGAACAGAAATTTGTATAATGTTATAACCGCATTTAGGAAGATATGCTGTAACTAGCCCACTACCAATTTTTAAAGCAGCTTTAGTTGCTAATGTAACTGCACCTATTTTACCAAAACTGCCACCAATAATAAGTGAATGCCCAAAAGAACCTTTATGCGACCATTTATTACGGGCTTTATATAAAGGTATTATTTCGCTTTTTGTAGTATAGTGTATTTTGCAATTTAAGCTTGTAATATAATTTTCATCCAAACCAATATCTAAAACTTCCCAAGTATTTACAAAATTTTTATTTTCTGGTAGTAAAAATGCCAATTTAGGAGTTTGAAAAGAAAGTGTATGTCCAGCTCTTAAAACAGTTTCTTTATGAGTTACGGATTGGTTTCCAAATAAACCAGAAGGAAAATCTACTGCAAGTGTAAAAACTTTTGTACTGTTTATATACTGAATTAATTTTTTTGTAAAACCACTTGGTTTTCTAGTTAATCCATTGCCGAAAATTGCATCAATAACTATGTCTTCAAAAGAAACATGAGGGAAATCATTTTCATTATTTATAACTGTAGGCCATTCTCCAATTTCTTTTAATCGGTTATAATTTACCAAAAATTCATTGGTTCTTTTATCACTGAAATTTACAATATAGCAATTTACATTGTATCCATTTTCAAACAAGTGCCGTGCTATTACTAAGCCATCACCACCATTATTACCAATTCCACAAAATACATGAATTTTAATGTTTTGCCCCTGTAAACGACTATGTAACCATTGAAAACACTGTGTAGCAGCTTGTTCCATTAAATCAATAGAAGTTATTTTATTGTTAAGAATAGTCGCTTTATCAGCTTCTTCTATTTGTTGAGGAGTGAGAATGTACATAGAAGTAAAATTAATAAAAAACCGCTCAAAGTTGAGTGGTTTTTTATTAATTTTAATTTTATCCTTTGAACACTCCCATATTGGAGTATTTATCCATTCTCTGTAGTACCAATTCTTTTGTAGATAATTCTTTTAACTCGCTATAAGCTTTTAGAATAGTTTTTTCAACAGCTTTAAATGATGTCACACGATCATAATGTGCTCCTCCAAGTGGTTCTTTAATAATGCCATCAATTAATTTTTGTTTCTTCATATCTTCGGCAGTCAATTTTAATGCCTCAGCAGCAATTTCTTTATATTCCCAGCTTCTCCACAAGATTGAGGAACAAGATTCTGGGGAAATTACTGAATACCATGTGTTTTCCATCATATACACCTTATCTCCAACGCCAATACCTAATGCTCCACCTGAAGCTCCTTCACCAATTACAACTGTAATAATAGGTGTTTTTAAACGTGTCATTTCAATAATATTACGTGCAATTGCTTCTCCTTGCCCTCGCTCTTCAGCTTCTAAACCTGGATACGCACCTGGAGTATCTAGTAATGTTACTACTGGAATTCCAAATTTTTCAGCCATTTTCATTAAGCGCAATGCTTTTCTATAACCTTCAGGATTTGACATTCCAAAATTTCTATATTGGCGAGTTTTAGTATTATATCCTTTTTGTTGGCCAATAAACATAAAAGATTGATCTCCTATTTTACCTAAACCACCAATCATTGCTTTATCATCTTTTACAGTTCTATCTCCATGTAATTCCATAAAGGTATCACCTGAAAGTGCATTAATGTAATCTAATGTATAAGGTCTATTTGGGTGGCGAGAAAGTTGAACTCTTTGCCAAGCAGTTAGGTTTTTATAAATGTCTTTTTTTGTTTTTAGTAATTTTGTTTCTATGTTTTTGCAACTTTCAGTTACATCAACATCGCTTTCTTTACCAATTAATTCACACTTATTAAGTTGTTCTTCTAATTCTTTAATTGGCAATTCAAAATCTAAATATTCCATAATTTAAGTTTGGATGTAATTACAAATATAATAACTTATCAATTTTGAGAGTTATATTAAATGCTTTTTTTTATTTTTTAAAAATCCGTTGATAACTACTGTAATAATTATAATTGCAGCACCCAAATAAAATTGAGGGCTCATTTTTTCTTTATCACCAAAAAATAGTAAAGCTAAAATAATACCATAAATAGGTTCTAGATTTATTGTTAACATTACTGTGTAGGGCGTTAAATACTTCATAATTTTTACTGAAACAACAAAGGCGTATGCCGTACAAATACTACTTAATATAAATAGATAGAATAAGTCTAAATCTTTTAATACAAAATCTTGAATAGAAAAACTTGATGTTGTTAAAACATAAATACTTATAAATCCAACACCAAAAAGTAGTTGATAAAACGTAATTACATCCGCTTCATGTTTCTTAACAAATAAGCCATTTAAAACAGTAAATAAGGCTGATAACAGGGAAGCAATTAATGCGTAAATTATACCTAACGTATATTGACTTTCTACATTGAAAATTATATATAAACCTGATATTACTATAAGACCAAATATTAATTCTAAAAAAATCAACCTTCGTTTAAAGAATATTGGTTCAATTAGCGAAGTAAATAATGCTCCAGTACTCATAGCAACTAAAGCTATTGATATATTAGAAACTTTTATAGCAGAAAAAAAAGCAATCCAATGTAAAGCTATAATTATACCACTAAATAAAAATTTAAGCAATGAGCTTGATGATGCTTTAAGCGATTTTCTCTTAATTAAAAAATAAATAAAGACTATAATTGCAGCAAAAAACATTCTATACCAAACAAGCGGAATTGCATCTATACTAATTAAAGCACCTAGAATAGCTGTAAAACCCCAAATAAAAACTAAAAGATGGAGATGTAAATAGTTATTTAATTTAGTTTTTGGCATTTTTCAAGTATAAATAGATTGCTAATGCTCCAAAAAGAATATTGGGAGACCATACCATAATAAAAGAGTTTGTATCTGCTCCAGCTCCTAAAACTTCAGCAATTTTTAAGAAAAACACATATACAAACATAAGTGTTATTCCAATTGCAAGATTTACTCCCATTCCTCCTCTGCGTTTTTTTGAGGCAAGTGCTACCGCTATAAAAGTTAAAATATAGGAAGATACAGGTAAACTAGTTCTTTTATGAAATTCAACTAAATAAGTGTTTAAATTGCTAACGCCACGTTCTCTAGATTTATTTATGTACTCATATAATTTAATGGAAGTCATTTCTTTAGCTAGGTAGTCTACATTTATTAAATCTTTAGGAGTGAAAGTAAAAGAAGTATCCAATTTAGTGCCAAATTTAATACTATCTCTATCACTTAAAATAATTCTTTTTCTATAGTTGATTAATGAGAAAGTACTATCTTTTTCTTTCCAACGAATATTATCTGCATACAATTTATAGGTAAGTTTGTTACCTTCAAATTTTTCATAAGAAAAACTATAACCTACGTTTGTTTTAACTCTATAATTTTTTAAAAAAATATAGTCATTAGGGCTTAACTGTAAATTAATGTTAGTTAAATTTTCAGCATCAAATTTTTTCTTGGTTAGGTATGTTCTACTAAATTTTCCAAAAATTTTGGTACTATGTGGCACCATAAAATGGTTCATAAACAGGGCGAAAATTGTAATTATGGTAGCACCAATAAAATAAGGTCTCAAAAACCTTGTAAATGATATTTTAGCAGAGTGAATTGCTATAATTTCAGTATTGCCAGCAAGTTTTGAAGTAAAAAATATAACAGCAATAAATAATGCCAATGGCAAAAAGGTATTACCAAATATAATAATGAAATTTATGTAATAGTCTTTAATAATTTCACCAACGGTTAAATCAATATTTCTTAAAAAACGATCAATTTTCTCAGATACATCAATAGCTATAGCAATTGGAAGCAATAATACTAATACCAAAGCTACTGAGCTTAAATATTTTTTCAGAATATATTTATCGAGTATTCTCAATTTTTATTTATCTAATTAAACATGTAAAAAGTACAATTTATGCTACTATAATCTCTTGTCCATTTGTTTTACCATCATGTTTTTCCATTGGGTAAAATCTCCTGCTAATATATGCTTTCTTGCTTCACGAACCAACCACATATAAAAGCCTAAATTATGAATAGAGGCAATTTGTTTTCCTAACAATTCTTTAGCAGCAAATAAATGACGTAAATACGCTTTTGAATACATGGTATCTACAAAAGTAATTCCCATATCATCTATAGCTGAAAAATCATCTTCCCACTTTTTATTTTTTATATTTATGGTGCCATGCGCAGTAAAAAGCATACCGTTTCTAGCATTTCTTGTTGGCATAACACAGTCAAACATATCTATTCCTAAAGCAATATTCTCTAAAATATTAATTGGTGTTCCAACTCCCATAAGATATCTTGGTTTATCTTCAGGAAGAATTGCAGTAACAACTTCAGTCATTTCATACATTTCATCAGCAGGTTCTCCTACTGAAAGTCCACCAATAGCATTTCCTTCAGCTCCAACAGAAGCAATAAATTCAGCAGATTGTTTTCTTAAATCTTTATAGGTGCTACCTTGTACAATAGGGAAAAAAGATTGATTATAATCGTATTTTAAAGGCGTTTTATCTAAATGTGTAATACAACGTTTTAACCAACGATGTGTCATGTGCATAGATCGTTTTGCATAACTATAATCACAAGGGTAAGGTGTACACTCATCAAAAGCCATAATAATATCGGCACCAATTGTACGTTGAATTTCCATTACATTTTCAGGTGTAAACGTATGGTAAGAACCATCAATATGACTTTTAAATTTTACGCCACCTTCATTAATTTTTCTTGTTCCAGAAAGTGAATAGACTTGGTAACCACCACTATCGGTTAAAATATTTCGATCCCAATTCATAAATTTATGCAAACCACCTGCTTGCTCTAAAATTTTTGTTTTTGGACGTAAATAAAGATGATATGTGTTTCCTAAAATTATATCAGGATTAATTTCATCTTTTAATTCAGTTTGGTGAACGCCTTTTACCGTACCAACGGTACCAACAGGCATAAAAATTGGTGTTTCAATTTTCCCGTGATCTGTTGTAAGTATCCCTGCTCTTGCCTTGCTTTGAGCATCAGTAGTTTTTAATTCAAATTGCATAGTCGGCAAAGATACTGAATAGGATTTGTTTGAAGAAAATAAAGTAAAAAGTTATCCCCTCTTTTTTCTATTAGTTTGAAATGAAGGTTTTCTTTTAATCGATTTTTTATTCTTTTGGTTATCTTTTGAAGCTTCTTCAGTTTTTGAACTTGATGAAATCATAGCATTTATTTTACCCATTTCATCTTGTGTTAACTCACGCCATTCGCCAATTTCTAAATTATCCAAGCTTACATTCATAATTCGTGTACGCTTTAGTTTGTTAACTTCATAATTTAAATACTCGCACATTCGTCTAATTTGCCTGTTTAAACCTTGTGTTAATATTATTTTAAAAGTGAAATTATTTATTTTTTCAACTTTACATTTTTTTGTAACAGTTCCTAAAATGGGTATTCCCTGACTCATTTTTTGAATAAAATCATCAGTAATTGTTTGGTTTACAGTAACAATATATTCTTTTTCGTGATTATTTCCTGCTCTCAAAATTTTATTTACAATATCACCATCGTTCGTCAAAAATATTAATCCTTCCGAAGGTTTATCTAACCTGCCAATAGGGAATAAACGTTCAGGATGATTTATAAATTTTACAATATTTTTTCTTTCTTTTGAATCTGTTGTACAAACAATTCCAACTGGTTTATTAAAAGCAATATAAAGGGTTTTTGGTTTCGCTTTTAAAACTTGCCCATTAACCTTTACAATATCACCTTCAAATACGCGATTTCCTAATTGTGAAATCTCACCATTTATGGTAACACTTCCAGCAACAATTAGTTTCTCGGCTTCCCTTCGAGAGCAAATTCCAGTACTACTAATAAATTTATTCAGATTAATTGAAAGTTGGTTTTTATTTTCCACAGATTAAGATTTGAAGCTGTAAAGTTACTAAATAATCTCAGTTTTATATTGAATTGTAATTCTCTAAACCTATAAATTTAAATAGTATTAATTTATACTTTTGAATTAAGAGAATAAAACCAGATTGTAAAATGAATAAATTAATTATTTTAATAACACTTTTTTTAATTATTTCTTGTTCAACAAGTAAAATTCAAGAGGAGTTAATTATTGAGAATGTTGTAACCAATGCTACGTTGTTTGATCAGAATTATAAAGCTAATTTAGGAATGAAATTTTACAATGTTGCACTAATTGATTAACCTTTTTTTTATGTAGGTTTGTAGCCTAAATGTTAAGTATGGTAAATTTAAACGGGAAACTAATTAGTAAGTCTGAAGACATTCTAAATGCAAACAATAGAGCATTTAAATATGGAGATGCATTATTTGAAACGGTAAAAGTTAAAAATTTAGAAGTTTATTTTATTGAAGATCATTACTTTAGATTAATGGCTTCTATGAGGATGCTTAGAATGGAAATTCCTATGAGTTTCACCTTAGAATTTTTTGAAAATGAATTAATTAATACTGTTAAACAAAATAATTTAGAAAATGCCAGAGTTCGTTTTACTGTTTTTAGAAAAGATGGAGGTTTTTACAATCCAATAACTAATAAAGTTGATTATTTAATTGAAGCTTCTGAATTAAATTTAGTAACAAAAGAAAATTATACAATTGACTTGTTTAAAGATTTTTATATTTATTCAGGGTTGCTATCTACTATAAAGTCAACAAATAAATTAACCAATGTTTTAGCTAGTATTTATGCTTCTGAAAATAATTTGGATACTTGTATTTTACTAAATGAAAAAAAACAAGTTGTTGAAGTAATTAATGGTAATATATTTATTGTAAAAGGAAATTTAATAAAAACACCACCAATTACCACAGGTTGCGTAAAAGGAATTGCAAGGAAAAAGATATTAGAAATTATTTCTAAAATTGATAAATATACTTTGCAAGAAACTGAAATTTCACCATTTGAATTACAAAAATGTGATGAAGTTTTTATTACAAACGTAATAGTTGGTATACAGCCAGTTTCAGTTTATAGAAAAAGCACTTTTAACACAAAAGTAGCTAATGAATTGGCTTTAGAGTTTAATAAATTAGTTTAAGTTGGGGTTTTTAGGAGCATTGGCCCAAATTTGATATTCACCACCAAATTCTAATAACTGATTTTTCCAAATATCAATACTTTCAACTTGTAATAAATTTGGATATTTATTCTCAACCACGGTCCAGGTTGATTCATTTAATTCTTCTTTTAATTGATCTACAGACCAACCAGAATAACCTAAGAAAAAACGAATTTCAGTGGGTTTTATAGTGTTGTTATTTAATAATTCAGTTAAAATTTCAAAATCACCTCCCCAATAAATATCTTTATCTATTTCAATACTATTAGGAATTAAATCTGGAATTTTATGAATAAAATATAAATTATCCTGTTCTACAGGACCTCCATTATATATTTTAAAATCACAATTTATATTTGTAATTAAATCGTTTAGAACAAATTCGGTAGGTTTATTTATTATAAATCCTATGCAACCATCTTTATTATGTTCTGATAAATAAATTACAGATCTATTAAATGATTTATCATTTAAAGTAGAAGGTTCGGAAACCAGTAATTTACCTTTCGATGGAATTTGATCTATCATTTAGTAGTATTGTTTGTTTAAATATAATAAAATTTTGGTACAAAAAAAAACTCTCTATTTTCTTTAGAGAGTTTTTTAAATAAGAAATAGTTCTTATATGTTAGTTTACAGCATCGCTGAATCCAGCTCCTGCTTTAAATTTAACAACGTTTTTAGCTGCAATTTGAATAGTTTTTCCTGTTTGAGGGTTTCTACCTGTTCTTGCTGCTCTTTCTGAGATAGACCAAGTTCCCCATCCAACTAAAGCAACTTTTCCACCACCTTTAAGTGTTTTTGTTACATTGTCTGTTAATGATTCTAATGCTGCTTTCGCTGCTGCTTTTGTGATACCAGCATCAGCTGCCATTGCATCAATTAAATCTGATTTGTTCATAACTTAAATTTTAAATTAATTGGTTAAACATTTTTTCGCTAATAAAAGCTTAACAAAGTTATACGGAATAAGGGCTTATGCAAGTTTTAGCCGTAAAAAATGACTTTTTTGTTAATAAATGATAGTAAATGTTAATAACCTGAGCTTGTTTTTTAGAAAAAAGCTTGAAGCCCTTTAAAATATGAGGTTTATTGCATTACAGCAGATTCATTAAATGTAAAACCATTTAATAAACTTTTACTATCCATTTTTCGTTTACCAGAAATTTGTAAACTTTCAATTTTTATAAACCCACCAGTTACCGCAACTTTAATTTCATCTTTGGAAGTTATTACCGATCCAATTTTAATTTGATGCACTTCAAACTCTTTTTTAACATCATAAATTTTAACTTTAATTTCTTCATTATTATTTATTAAAGTTGTCCAAGCTGCTGGGTATGGATTTAGACCTCTTATTAAATTGTAAATGGTATTTAGGGAGTCATTCCAATTTAGTTTACAAGTATCACTAAATATTTTTGGCGCTGGTTTTTCTTCAATTTCAGGTTGTTTAGTTGTTTTAACACTATTTTGTGCTATCTGCTTTACTGTTTCTACAACTAATTTACTTCCAATATTCATTAGTTTGTCGTGTAATTCACCAACAATTTCTGTGTCACCTATTTCTACTTCTTCTTGTAAAATAATGTTTCCAGCATCAATTTTTTCATCAATAAAAAATGTAGTAACACCAGTTTTAGTTTCACCATTTATTATGGCCCAATTTATTGGTGCAGCACCTCTGTAGTCCGGTAATAGTGATGCGTGTAAATTAAATGTACCATATTTTGGCATTTTCCATACTTTTTTTGGTAACATTCTAAAAGCTACAACTATTTGTAAGTTCGCATCTAAATTTTGTAATTCGTTTAAAAATGTTTCACTTTTCAAATTTGTAGGTTGTAAAATATTTAGCGCATGTTCTAAAGCGTATTTTTTTACGGCAGATTCTTGTATTTTTCGACCTCTTCCAGCTGGTTTGTCTGGAGCTGTTATTACTCCAACTACATTATATTTTGCGTTCATAAGTGCATCTAAAATTGCAACTGCAAAATCAGGAGTTCCCATAAATACAATTCTCAAATCTCTCATTAAAAGTTAGGTTTAAATTTATTTTGCGAAGTTATTGCTATTTTATTTTGTTCTAATAATATTTTTAATGAATTTAAAATTTCACTTTCGGAATAATTTAAGTATGCTGAAAGTTCATGAGAAGTAAGTGGGTTCTTTTTAAGGATTTCAATAATATGTGATGAAATTGTTTCAAAAGAATTTTTTATTATAATTTTTGATCGGCAAATGTCACAATTTCCACAAGTTTTAGTACTCGTTTCATTAAAATAGGAGAGAAGCTGAATGTTTCTACACGTTTTAGTATTTTGAATATATGAGATAGTAGCTTTTAGCTTTTCAAACTTTAAACTATTTTGTTGTTCAATATTTTTTGAAATACTATTTATAGTATAATCTTCATCTCTTGGAATTAAAAATGCTATTTTAGATGTTGTATTTTCAAAAGAATAATGAACAACGTTATTTTTATGCAAATCGTTTAAGTGATTAATAACTTCTTTTTTTGAGCAATTTAATTTTTTGGAAATTGTATATTCATTTATAATGGTATAATGATCAAATATTCCTCCATAACTTCTTAAAATTAATTTTATTAATTCACTTTTTGAAGGTTGGTTTTTTAGATAATTGAAAATTTGACTGTTATTTAGTATAAATTTCAAGGTGGATTTTTTTCTATAGTTTTCATCTAAGGAAACTATATTTTCACGCACCAAAATTTTAAGAGCGTTAAATGTTATTAATAGCTGTAATTTATAGGTGAAACAAAATTCTTGAAGTGAAAAATCAAATAATTGTGTAGGTAATTCACCCAATGCAATGTTATAATATTGATTTAGGTGATGGTAAACAGTTTTCACATAGTTAGTTGAAGCCAGCGTAGATGTAGATAAATTTGAAGCATCAAAAATTACAGATTTGTTTGTTAAAATAAAAGAGTAAGAAGTTTCTCCATCTCTACCAGCTCTCCCAGCCTCTTGAATAAAATTTTCTAAACTGTTAGGTGTATTTATATGAATTACAGCTCTTACATCTGCTTTGTCAATTCCCATTCCAAAGGCATTAGTAGCAACCATTATTGGGGTTATATTTTGCATCCAATTATTAAACGCATTATTTTTTTCAATAGTAGATAATCCACCGTGGTAATAACTACATTTAAAATTGTTTTTGAGTAAAAAACGACAAACTTCTTTTGTTTGTTTTCTGCTATTGGTATAAATAATTACAGAAGCTTTTAGTTTAGTTAGAATTTGAAGTAATTTTCCATAAATATTTTCAGTAGTAAGTACGTGATAATTTAAATTAGTACGTTGAAAAGATTTTTTAAAAATTACAGCATTTTCTATTTCTAAATTTAGTTGAATATCTTTTAAAACCTTTTCTGTTGCTGTAGCTGTTAAAGCCATAAATACAGCTTTAGGTTGTAGTTCTTTTAAAATTTTTAATTGCAGATAAGAAGGTCTAAAATCGTGTCCCCATTCTGAAATGCAATGCGCTTCATCAATTGCAACTATTGAAACGTTTAATTGTTTAATTTTTTCTTGAATAAAAGGTGATTGTAATTTTTCAGGAGAAAGGTATAAAAATTTAAAATCGCCAAATTGTAAATTGTCAAAGGCTGTAATAATCTCTTCTTGAGATAATTGTGAAGTTAAAGCAATTGCTTTAATATTTTTTTCTTTTAAGCTGTTAACTTGGTCTTGAATTAAGGCAATAAGAGGTGAAATTACAATACAAACACCATCTAAAATTAATGCAGGAATTTGATAACATAACGATTTCCCACCTCCAGTAGGTAATAAAATAACTGTATTTCTACCATTTATAGCCGATGCAATAATTTCCTCTTGTGGTTCCTTGAATTCGGGATATTTCCAATATTTTTTTAATATTTCAAGAGGTAGACTCATTATTTTAAATAGTTCAATATAAAGTTTGTTCGCGTTTCAACAGTTCCTGTAGGGACTTCAATAATTTTATAATTTAATTCTTTATAAGTCCGTTCTAAATGATTGTGAATAGCCAAAGCTTGTTCAAAATTTTCATACCGTTCATTATCTGAAATATAAATTTCTTCCCAAGGTGGCATTAAAAATATATAATTATAACGATAAAAATTACTTTTATGAATGTATGTGCTTGGATAATCAATACTTATATAGTTCATATATGCGTGCACATCAGGAATACCTCTATCAAAAAAAACAAGTTCTTCATTTTTTTTCTCAGCTTCAATATATTGGTTTACACGTCCTTCTAATAGCAATTCACTAAATAACAATGGCTTAGTTAAAAACAATTGTTCTGATCCATTTTTTCGTGCATTTAAAGTAACTTCACGTGAGATTTCTGTCATACACGTAAAATTACGTTTTATTAATTCTTCAATTACGGTAGATTTACCTGTACCTGGTCCGCCAGTGATAACTATTTTTTGCTGCATACTGCAAAAATAAAGTATTCATTAAATTATACTAAAAATAATCATGTAATTTTGTCAGTTAAATATTAACAATAACTAGGTGGTATTATATTTGCACACCTTTTTTTAAAAGAAAATGGATAAAAGAGCTCAATTTTATAAGAAATTAAAGAAAAAGTTAAAGAAAGATACCGTATTTCCTTCTAAATATCTTTTTAAATTTATTGTGCCAACTTCTGAAGATAAAATAAAGCAAGTTGAGGATATGTTTGATTTTACAGGAGCGGTTATAACTAAAACGTCTTCAAAAACAGGAAAATATGTTAGTTTGTCAGTACTTGTAATTATGAAAAAGGCTGACGATATTATTTCAAAATATATGGAAGCTGAAAAGGTTGAGGGTATTATTTCTTTGTGATTCCTTTAACATTGTTGTGGAAAAATAAAAAATAACTTGCAACGTTTTATATTTAGAGGTATAAAAGCAAGTTTTTTGTTATTTTTGAGACAAAATTAGTAGTATATGAAATTAAAGTATTTACAAGTATTATTCCTTTTTATAGTTTTCAAAACTTTCTCACAAGAAAATAAAAACGTATTGTTTACAATTGATGACGATTCGTATTCTTCACAAGAATTTTTAAATACGTATCAAAAAAATTCAAAACTAAATGTTGAATCTAGAAATGATATAGAAAGTTATTTGAATTTATTTATAGCCTATAAATTAAAAGTGAAAGAAGCTAAATCAATGGGTTTAGATACACTTCAAAGCTATAAAAATGAATTAAAAAAATATAAGAATAATTTGGTTTTACCTTATTTAAAAGATAAGGAAATTACAAAAAAGCTAATTGAAGAAGCTTATGCGAGACTAAAAAAGGAAGTTAGTGTTAGTCATATCCTTATTTTTTTAAAACCAAATGCTCCTGATAAAGATACTTTAGCAATCTATAACAGTTTAAATGAAGCAAGAAATTTAATTATTAATGGAGAAGATTTTGCTGAAGTAGCAAAAAGATATTCAAAAGATCCATCAGTACAACAAAATGGTGGCAGTGTTGGGTATTTTACAGCATTACAAATGGTTTATCCGTTTGAAAATGTTGCATTTACAACTCCTGTTAATGGGGTTTCAATGCCTTTTAGAACGAAGTTTGGGTATCATATTTTAAAAGTAAATGCAATTAGAGATTCAAAAGGAGAAGTTGAAGTTGCTCATATTATGTTTAAAAATAACACGAAAAGTTCCAAAAAGCAGATAGATTCCGTTTATAATTTACTTTTTAATAAAGCTGCAAATTTTGCGGATTTAGCTAAAAAAGTTTCAGAAGACAAAGCAAGTGCAATAAAAGGAGGTAAATTAAAGAAATTTGGTGCCGGGCAAATGATTGAAAGTTTTAATGATGTTGCGTTTTCATTAAAAGAGAATGGGGATATTTCCAAACCTTTTAAATCTAAATTCGGTTGGCATATTGTTAAGCTTATTAAAAAATATCCAATTGAAAGTTTTGAAGAACTTAAAGCTAAATTAACACAGGATGTTGAAAAGGATGAACGCTCCAACTTGATTGGTAAATCGGTATTAAAAAAATTATTTAAGCAGTACAATGTAACTGTGAATGAGCAAGCTCTTCACCAGTTTAATGTTGAAAATTGGAAAGAGAATCCTGCTAATTTTAAACAAGTATTACTTTCAATTAATGGTGAAAACATTTTTCAGAATAAATTTATTACGTATTTAAAAACAGTAAATAATACTCCTGTAAAAGAGGCTTTTACCGGGTTTAAGGAAAAAGAAGTGCTGGATTATTTTAAAGAAAATATTGAATATACAAATGCGGAGTTTGCTATTGTTTATAATGAATTTAAAGAGGGTTTATTGCTTTTTGATTTGCTGGAAAAACAAGTTTGGGAAAAAGCAAAAGACAGCACAGGACTTTTGAATTATTTCAATGTTAATAAAGCTGAAAAATACAATAAAAAAGATTTTAAAGATATTAAAGGAACTGTAATTTCAGATTATCAAAACCATCTTGAAATTATGCTTGTTAAACAACTTAAAGAAAAGTATAAAGTAAGGGTTAATAAGTCTGAGAAAAGGAATGTTAAAAAAGTAAACCTGTAATTCATAAATGAAACATATATACATTTATATAATCTCTATTATTATTTTACAATCTTGTAATTATTTTACAATTAAAAATGATGAGAAGAAACCTATTGCACGTGTTAATGATTCTTATTTATATGAAGAAGATTTAAAAAATATTTTCGCGGGTGATTTAACTTCGCAAGACAGTACTTTAATTGCTAATAATTACATTAATAATTGGATTAAGCAGAAATTACTTTTGTCCAAAGCTCAAATTAACTTAACAGATAATGCTGAGAAGTTTGATGAACTTGTTCAAAAATACAGAGAAGATTTATTTATAAATTCCTATAAAGAAGCTGTAGTGAAACAGTATTTAGATACTGATGTTACAAGTGCTGATATTGATAAGTTTTACTTAAATAGCAGCCAAAATTTTAAGTTAAATGAAGAATTAGTAAAGCTTAAATATATTAAAATTGGCAAAGATGTTTTAAATAAAAAGGAGCTTATTAAACTTTTTAAATCAACAAAAAAAGAAGATTTAGATAGTTTAAATACCAAAGATATTTTCCTGAAATCACATCATTTAAATGATTCAATTTGGGTTAAATACAGCGATTTAATTGTTAAAATACCAATTTTTAACAATGACGACAAAAAACAGTTGTTAAAAAAAGATAATTTTATTCAAAAAGAAGATTCATTAAGCTTATATTTGGTGACTATTAAAGAGGTGTTAAAAAGAAATGAAATAGCTCCTAAAAGCTATATAACACCTACTATTAAACAAATGATATTACATCAGCGTAAATTATTATTATTAAGAAATATTGAAGAAACATTAATTGATGATGCAAATAAAAAACAACAATTTGAAATTTATTAAAATGAGAAGAAATAGTACTGTAATAGCATTTTTGTTATTTTTTATAGGATTAAACGCGCAAGACAGTTTAAAAGTAAATGCTGATACTTCTAAAAGAATTAAGTTAGATGGTGTTGCTGTAGTTGTAGGGCAAAACATAGTTTTAGATTCGGATATTGATAAATTTAAAAAAGAATTACAACAACGTATTGAAGGTAAAATAGAAATTTCAGATTGCGAAATGCTTGAAGAACTGATGACTCAGAAACTTATTGCACATCACGCAGTAGTTGATAGTATTGTGGTTACTGAGGCGGAAGTTAATTCAGAAGTTGAACGTAATATATCTTATTTTACTCAGCAATTAGGTTCAATGGAAAAAGTGGTTGAAATGTATGGTTTTAACGATGAAGAAGATTTAAGAAAAGAGTTGTACACTATTCAAAATGAACAAATTTTAATACGCCAAGAGAGAGCAAGTATTACTGAAAAAGTTGATGTGACTCCAGAAGAAGTTAGAACTTATTTTAAAAACTTAGAAAAGGAAAACAGTTTGCCTGAATTTAGTGCTGAAATAGAATTGGCTCAAATTGTAAAAATTGTAAAACCTTCAGATGAAGAAATTACTCGTGTTATTGAAAAATTAAATGAAATTAGACAAGATATTTTAGACGGTTATAGTTTTAGATTAAAAGCTATCATAAATTCTGATGACCCAGCGGTAAAAGATAATGGAGGAAAATATACAATTACGCGTGAAAGTGGTTTTATTAAAGAATTTAAAGAAATGGCATTTAGTTTAGATGAAGGTGAAATTTCAGAACCGTTTGAATCTGGTTTCGGATATCATATTATTCAGGTTGAAAAAATTAAAGGACAGGAGCGTGATGTTCGTCATATTTTACTGCAACCAAAAATAAATGCAACTGAATTACAAGCTTCTCAAGATGAGTTATCTAAAATTCGTGAGCAAATATTAAATAAAGAAATTACTTTTGAAGAAGCAGTATTAAAGTATTCTGAAGATAAAGAAACTAAGAATAACAATGGTTTAATTTTAAATCCTGAATCTAACGATACAAGTTTCAATTTAACACGTATGGACCCAACTTTATATGCTCGTGTTAGTAATTTGAAAGCTGGAGAAATAACAGCACCTTATTATGATGAAATTAGAGGTGGTGAAAAAATGCATAAAATGATTTTATTGAAAAGTAAAGATGAGGCTCATACAGCTAGTTTTACAAAGGATTATGAAAAAATTCAGAAATTAACATTGCAAAAAAAACAGGAAGAAACTGTTGATAATTGGGCAAAAGATAAAATTAAAGATACTTACATTAAAATAAACAAGGATTTTAAAAAATGTACATTTAAAAATAATTGGAAAAAAGATTAATATGTCTGATGTTGCAGCATTAAAAGAATTAGTTGTAAAGCATAAAGCGTTAAAGAAAGAGATAGGGAAAGTAATAATTGGTCAAAATGAAGCGGTAGATCATATTTTACTTTCAATTTTAAGTGGAGGTCATTCACTTTTAATTGGCGTTCCTGGTTTAGCTAAAACTTTAATGGTGCATACTATTGCTGAAGCGCTAGGGTTAAATTTTAAGCGAATTCAGTTTACACCAGATTTAATGCCTTCAGATATTTTAGGAAGCGAAATTTTAGATGAAACCAGCCATTTTAAATTTATAAAAGGGCCAATTTTTAGCAATATCATTTTGGCTGATGAGATAAATAGAACGCCACCAAAAACACAAGCAGCATTGTTAGAAGCAATGCAAGAACGCACTGTTACAGTTGCAGGGCATCATTATAATTTAGCAAAACCATTTTTTGTATTGGCAACACAAAATCCAATTGAGCAGGAAGGAACCTATCCATTGCCTGAAGCTCAGTTAGACAGATTTATGTTTTCAATAAACTTAGACTATCCAACTTTTGAGGAAGAAGTAGATGTGGTGAAAAACACTACAAATGATGTGAAACCTGTTGTTAATGCGTTACTATCTGCGGAAGAAATATCCAACTTTCAACACTTGGTTAGAAGAATACCAGTTGCAGATAATGTAATTGAATATGCGGTAACATTAGTGTCAAAAACACGTCCTAACACTAAAAATTCACCTGAAATTGTGAATAATTACATTGATTGGGGCGCAGGACCAAGAGCTTCACAAAATTTAATTTTAGGGGCTAAGGCAAATGCAGCAGTTAACGGTAAATTTTCACCAGATATTGAGGATGTTCAGTCTGTAGCGTATTCAATTCTAAAACACAGAATTGTAAAAAATTATAAAGCTGAAGCTGAAGGAATTACCGAAAAACAAATAATTGAAGCGTTGTTATAATTAATTGTTTTGTTTTTCAAAAAAGCTAAACATATTTCCTCCATATTTTTTGGAATAGCTAAAGTGCTTATGGTTGGCTAATACTGTTTGTTTAGAGTGTTCAACAATTAAAGTACCTTCATCATTTAATAAATTATTATCAAAAACTAAATCAACAATTTTCTCAAATAAATCGATTTCAAATTCATAGGGTGGATCTGCAAAAATGATATCAAATTGAGTATTTGTTTTTTCTAAATATTTAAATACATCACTTTTTATGGTGTTTATATTTAAATCTAACTCTTTAGAAGTTGTATTAATATATTTTATACATCCAAAATTAGCGTCTACGGCTGTAATATTTTCTGTGCCTCTTGATCCAAATTCATAACTGATATTTCCAGTTCCAGAAAATAAATCTAATACAGATAAATCATTTAGATAATACGAGTTATTAATAATGTTAAACAGCGCTTCTTTAGCCATATCAGTTGTTGGTCTTACTGGTAGGCTTTTAGGGGCGTGTAAACGTTTACTTTTATGTTTTCCTGAAATAATGCGCATTAGCTATAATTGATTTAACAAAGTAAAGTGTGAATGTGAAGAAATATCATTTAATATTGAAGGATGAACAGCTGGTTCATAAAACACTATATTTCTAATGTATTGATATAAAATAGTAAAAAGCTCCGACTCTTTTTCAATAGCTCCTAAAAGCACTAAGTTAAACTCTTCAGGGTTTAAATTTAGTTGTTCAGCTGTAAAAAGTATATAATAAATAAAGTCTTCTTTTGTGCTAAATGAAAAAGAATTAAATAATGCTAACTTTTTATTTTTTAATATAATAACTTCAAAATTAGAATTGGAAACATTGACAAAACAAAAGTCACCTTCAAAATTTTTATAATTATTTAATAGTTTTTCAATAAGAATAGTTGATGAATGTTTATAAATAAATGTTCCGTATGTATCAAGTAAAAAGTTATTGATATTTACAAAAGGAATGTACACATTTATAATTTCTGAATTGGCAACTTCATCATACGCAATATAATCGTTTTCAAGTACTTTAACAGTATGTTGCAAGTAGTTTGATAAATTGTTTTTATCAAAAAGGGGTTTTGGAACCTGCGTTACTAGATTATTAGAATGGCTTACACTTACAGAATTATACTTAACTTGAAGTATTATTTCTTCATTGTATAGTTGTGTTACTAATTCTAAATATTTATAAGGAGAAATGGGTTCATTTTCAAATTCATAAACAGCAAAAACCCCCAGTTCTTTTTGTAGTGTATTATAGACGCAAAAAGAAAATCCATCCAAACGAAGTTGGATGGATAAATGATTTTCTTGCAGATTTAAAAAATCTACGTTTTTATTCGTTATCTTTTTTATCTCCTTTATCATAAAATGGTGGCCAGTTGCCATCTTCACTAACTTCACCTAAAGAACCAACTCTAACATATTCTCCTCTAATTTCTTCTCCACCAATTGCTTCTTTTTCTTGATTTACAAGGTTTGCATCCATTCCTTTTAAAATTAAGCCTTTATCAACTTTAATTTCAAATACAGGAGCAAATAACCCTTGAATTTTCTCAATAGAACCAACTTCAATTTTAAATTTTTGGCCAGTTCCAGGAATGTCTAGCATATTCTTATAGTCAAGTCCTGAAAATTGAATTTTAACATCTTCATAACCAATAGTATCTACAACTCTTTCTTCAATTTCTTTAGTAATTCCTCCACCAACGTTAATTGTTTTTGGAACGTTTCTAGTTTGTGTTAAAGCAAATTTTGCAGTATCAATAAACTGTATTAGAGCTTCACCATCTGATGTATACTTTCCAGTCACTTTTTTATGTGCAACCTCAGCATCACGAAGAATTTTCATATTCTTAATTACTGCAGCAAATTTTACTTTTTTCTCTTTGTTAAATTGAACAGGCTTTTGAATTTCAAAATTGATGTTATAAACTAAAAACACTGCAAGTGCAATTAAAACTATTGAAATTACCCAATGCAATTTGCGCGGAATATAATTAACAATAGCATAAGCTAAAAAACCAGTAACTACAATACCAGCAATTATTATCAAAAATGTTGTCATTTGTATATTTTTTTTGTGTGTACGCAAATCTACAAATTTTTTTTAATGAGAAAAACTTTTCTGCATAAATCAATTTGTATATTTGAACTTTATTTTAAATATGACAAAAACCGCACCAGAATTTTACAATAACATTATTGAAAAATTTCCTTTTGAACCTACAATTTCGCAAAATTCATTACTAGAAAAGTTAACGAAGTTTATTTTTGAACAAAATAAAGACGCACTTTTTTTAATTAAAGGATATGCTGGAACTGGTAAAACAACAACAATTAGTACAGTTGTTAATAATTTGTGGCGTGTAGGTAAAAAGGCAGTTTTATTAGCCCCAACAGGTAGGGCTGCTAAAGTAATTTCTGGTTATTCAAATAAGCAGGCATTTACAATTCATAAAAAAATTTACTTTCCAAAAAAAAATAAAGCTGGAGGAGTAGATTTTACATTGCAAACAAATAAACATACCAATACGCTATTTATTGTTGATGAAGCTTCTATGATTCCAGATGCACCTTCAGGAACAAAGCTATTTGAAAATGCTTCTTTATTAGACGATTTAATTTCATATGTATATTCGGGTGCCCATTGCAAATTAATTTTAATTGGTGATACAGCTCAGTTACCACCGGTTAAATTGGATATTAGCCCTGCATTAGATTCAACTAAGCTAGCGTTAAATTATAATAAGGATGTTACTGAAGTTGAATTAAATGAAGTGATGCGTCAACATGCAGACTCAGGAATTTTGATAAATGCCACAGAATTACGTTTAATTTTAGCAAATAACGGATTTAGTGATTTTCAATTCCAATTAGGATTTCCAGATTTAATTAGACTTATTGATGGGTACGATATTGAAGATGCTATAAATACAGCTTATGATAATATTGGAGTAGAGGATACGGCTTTCATTGTGCGTTCTAACAAAAGGGCCAATCAATACAATCAACAAATTAGAAGTAAAATTAGAGGGCAAGAAAATGAAATTTCAACTGGTGACTATGTAATGGTTGTTAAAAACAATTATTTCTGGTTAAAAGATGAAAGTGAAGCTGGGTTTATTGCCAATGGAGATATTTGTGAAATATTAGAAATTTTTAATATTAAGGAGTTATATGGCTTTAGGTTTGCGGAAGTTAAAATACGAATGATTGACTACCCAAATCAAAAACCATTTGAAACCGTATTATTATTAGACACACTTTCTTCTGAATCACCTTCACTTTCTTATGAAGAATCTAATAGATTATATCAGGAAGTTGGGAAAGATTTTGCAAATGAAAGTTCTAAATATAAACAACTTTTGAGTATTAAAAAAAGTAAATATTTTAATGCTTTGCAAGTTAAATTTTCCTACGCCGTTACATGTCATAAATCTCAAGGAGGGCAATGGAAAACAGTATTTATAGAACAACCATATTTGCCTGATGGGCAGAATGTTGATTACCTTCGTTGGTTATACACAGCTGTTACTAGAGCTCAAGAAAAAGTTTACTTAATAGGTTTTAAAGAATCATTTTTTAAAGAGTAAAGCCTACTATTAATTATAATAAAATTACGTTAGGTAAAAATTTTGTTGTTTGACAAAAAGCACTTTTAATTATTTTAATCAAATAAAACTTTATTCAGCACCAAATAGTTTATTTTTGCATTTCAGAAATTTTTAAGAATGACAGAGAAAATTATAAATGCACCAAAAGCCGAAAAGATTGAAAAAAAGTTGGAAATTCATGGTGATGTTAGAATTGACAATTATTATTGGTTAAATGATAAGGAAAATCCAAAAGTTATAGATTATTTAAATGCCGAAAATGCTTATTATGATGCTAAAACAGCTCATACAAAGCAATTTCAAGAAGATTTATTTTTAGAAATGAAATCTCGTATTAAAGAAGATGACGAGTCCGTACCTTATAAAAAGAATAATTACTATTACATTACTCGATTTGAAAAAGGGCAACAATATCCTGTTTATGCTCGTAAAAAAGAAAGATTAGAGGCTCCTGAAGAAATTATTTTTGATGTTAATGAATTGGCAAAAAATCAGAATTATTATAAGCTGTCAAGTTTATCTATTAGCCCAAATAATGAATTAGTTTCTTTTGGTGTTGATACCGTTAGCAGAAGGCAATATACATTGCAATTTAAAAATTTAACAACAGGTGAAATTTATCCTGAAAAGATTGAAAATACTACAGGAAGTGCTTCTTGGGCAAGTGATAATAAAACTGTTTTTTACACACAAAAGAACCCAACAACATTGCGAAGTGAAAAAATATTCCGTCATGTTTTAGGAACAAATCCATCAAATGATGTTGAAGTTTTTTATGAAGAAGATGAAGCCTTTAGTACTTTCGTTTATAGATCCAAATCCGAAAAATACATCATCATAGGTTCGTCAAGTACCGTTTCATGTGAATATCGTATTTTAGATGCGAATGATGTGTATGGGGAGTTTAAATTATTTCAGCCTAGAGAACGTGATTTAGAATATAATATAGCGCATTATAATAACTACTTTTATATACTAACAAATAAAGATAAAGCTACCAATTTTAAATTAATGAAAACGCCTGTTGAGGCTACATTAAAGGAGAACTGGTTTGATGTAATCCCACACAGAGAAGACGTTCTATTAGAAGATATTTCAATTTTTAAAAACTTTTTAGTTGTTGAAGAAAGAGCCAATGGTTTAAATAAAATTAGAATTATAAATTGGGATGATTCGGAAGATTATTACCTTCCATTTGAAGAAGAAACCTATTCAGCAGGTGTTTACTTCAATCCAGAGTTTGATACAAATGTTATTCGTTATGGATACAATTCTATGACCACACCAAGTTCTGTAATAGATTTTAATGTTGCAACAAGAACAAAAGAAATTAAGAAAGAACAGCAAATTTTGGGTGGGAAATTTGATAAAGAGAATTATAAGAGTGATCGTTTATGGGCAACAGCAGCTGATGGTACTCAAATACCAATATCTTTAGTTTATCATAAAAGCACCGCTTTAACAAAAGATACTCCTTTACTTTTATATGGTTATGGCTCATATGGTTATACAATTGATGCTGGGTTTAGTTCAACACGATTAAGTTTATTGGACAGAGGTTTTGTTTTTGCAATAGCTCATGTTAGAGGAAGTGAATATTTAGGTAGAAATTGGTATGAAAGCGGAAAATTATTAAGCAAAAAAAACACATTCACTGATTTTATTGATTGTGCAAAATTTTTAATAGAAAAAGAGTATACTTCAAAAGAACATTTATACGCAAGTGGAGGTTCCGCAGGAGGTTTATTAATGGGTGCAATTATTAATATGAATCCAGGATTATTTAATGGAATTTTAGCTTCAGTACCATTTGTAGATGTTGTTACTACCATGTTAGATGAAAGTATACCACTTACAACAGGAGAATATGATGAATGGGGAAATCCGAACGAAAAAGAGTATTACAATTATATGAAGTCTTATTCACCATATGACAATATAAAAACGCAGAATTATCCAAATATGTTAATTACAACAGGTTTAAATGATTCTCAAGTACAGTATTTTGAGCCTGCAAAATGGATTGCTAAACTAAGAGAACTAAAAAACGATAAAAATATTTTAGTAATGCATACAGACATGGAGTCGGGTCACGGCGGGGCTTCTGGAAGATTTGACGCTTTAAAAGAAGTCGCCAGAGATTATAGTTTTGTATTAGATATAGAAGGTTACATAGAAAATTAAAAAAAATTATTAAATTTGCACGTTATAGATTATTATTCATAATTCATTTTTGGATATCTCATAATTGAATTAAACTATTTAAAATGACACAAAATACAGGTATAAGCAACAACATTTTAGACCTTATTGGTAATACTCCTTTAATTAAATTAAATAAAATCACGAATAACCTTATTGGTAACTTTTATGTAAAGTACGAAGGATTTAATCCTGGACATTCTATGAAAGATAGAATTGCATTGCATATAATTGAAGAAGCTGAAAGAAAAGGGTTACTTAAAAAAGGAAGTACTGTAATTGAAACTACTTCGGGTAATACAGGATTTAGTATGGCCTTAGTAAGTATTATAAAAGGTTATAAATGTATGTTAGCAGTTAGCTCAAAAGCATCTGCAGGGAAAATTAATATGTTAAAAGCTATGGGAGCGAAGGTTTATGTTTGTCCAGCACATGTAAGTGCAGACGACCCTCGTTCATATTATGAAGTAGCAAAAAGATTGCATGCAGAAACTGCAAATTCAGTATATATAAATCAATATTTTAACCAGTTAAATGCAGATGCACATTACAATTCTACTGGTCCAGAAATTTGGAATCAAACCAATGGTGAAATTACACATTTAATTGCAGCAAGCGGAACTGGAGGTACAATTTCAGGAGTTTCTAAATACTTAAAAGAACAAAACCCATCTATTAAAACATTAGGAGTAGATGCTTATGGTTCAATTTTAAAGAAATTTCATGAAACTGGTGAATTTGATAAAAATGAAATTTACCCGTATAGAATTGAAGGTTTAGGGAAAAATTTAATTCCAACAGCAACCGATTTTGAAGTTATTGATTACTTTGAAAAAGTAACTGATGAAGCGTCTGCACATAGAGCCAGAGAATTGGCACTTACAGAAGGCTTATTTACAGGATATACAAGTGGGGCAATTATACAAGCTACCATGCAATATGCTGAAAAAGGTATGTTTGATGAAAATTCAAAAGTAGTATTAATATTGCCTGATCACGGTTCTCGTTATATGGAAAAAATTTATAGTGATGATTGGATGAAAGAGCAAGGTTTTTTTGATACTCAAAAACAAGCACATTCTGAAGTAGAGTATATAAAGTAATAATGTTTACATATAATTTAAAAAAAGGTTGAAAATTAATTTTCAACCTTTTTTTTGTATAAGTAACATTTGAATAGCATAAAAAAAATACCGTACTTTGCAATCTTATTTAAATGCAAATTATTAAAATGCATTTTGCCCTAAAGTATTATAAAATGAAAGATTTATTTGAAAGAATAGTTAAAGATAAAGGCCCATTAGGAAAATGGGCAAAACAGGCAGAAGGTTATTATGTTTTTCCAAAATTAGAAGGTGAAATTTCTAATAGAATGAAATTTAATGGTAAAGAGGTTATTACCTGGAGTATAAACGATTATTTAGGATTAGCAAATCACCCTGATGTAAGAAAAGCAGATGCAGATGCAGCAGCGGAATACGGTATGGCTTACCCAATGGGAGCTAGAATGATGTCTGGACATACAAAGTACCATGAACAATTAGAAGAAGAATGTGCAGCGTTTGTAGAAAAAGAATCAGCATATTTAGTGAACTTTGGTTATCAAGGTATGGTATCAGCTATTGATGCCTTAGTAACAAAACACGATGTTATTGTTTATGATATAGACTCACATGCATGTATTATTGATGGTGTTAGATTACACCATGGAAAAAGGTTTACATACCAGCATAATGATATTGAAAGTTTAGAAAAAAACTTACATAGAGCAACAAGAATTGCAGAAGAAACAGGCGGTGGTATTCTTGTTATTTCAGAAGGTGTTTTTGGAATGCGTGGAGAGCAAGGTAAATTAAAAGAAATAGTTGCTTTAAAAGAGAAGTTCAATTTTAGATTGTTAGTGGATGACGCTCACGGTTTTGGAACTTTAGGTGAAAATGGTAAGGGAACAGGTTTTGAACAAGGAGTACAAGATGATATAGACGTTTACTTTGCAACATTTGCAAAATCTATGGCAGGTATTGGAGCGTTTTTTGCTGCAGATAAAGATATTATTCAGTATTTACAGTACAATATGCGTTCACAAATGTTTGCTAAATCATTACCAATGCCAATGGTAAAAGGAGCGTTGAAACGTTTAGATATGCTTAGAACAATGCCAGAACTGAAAGCTAAGCTTTGGGAAAATGTTGATGCTTTGCAAAACGGTTTAAAAAACAATGGTTTTAATATTGGTAAAACTAATACTTGTGTTACTCCAGTTTTCTTAGAAGGTGATATCCCTGAGGCAATGGCAATGGTGAATGATTTGAGAGAGAATTATGGCATATTTTGTTCTATTGTTGTATATCCAGTAATACCAAAAGGTTTAATTATTTTAAGATTAATACCAACAACTACACATACATTAGAAGATGTTAAAATAACGATTGAAGCTTTTTCAGCAATTCGTGAGAAACTTGAAAAGGGTATTTATAAACGTATTGCCGCTTCAATGATGTAATAAATTAATAAATTGTATAAATGAAAAAAGCCCTTTTAGAATTTCTAAAAGGGCTTTTTTATATTTAAATTTTACAATGTTTAATAACCTTCAGACATGTTTTTAAGTGCATTTTTATCTGAAATTTTTATCTTTTTATTAATTAAATCAATAATACCATCTTTTTTTAAGTTTGATAATAATCGAATGGCGGATTCTGTAGCCGTTCCTATTGTATTTGCAATCTCTTCTCTTGTTAGAACAACATCAATACAACCTTCATTATCAACACCAAAAATATCTTCTAAATTAAGTAAAGTCTCTGCTAATCGTTCTTTAACTGGTTTTTGAGCCATTTGTGAAATTAAAGTATTAGCTTGGTTTAATTGATGTGAAATAACTTTCATTATATTTAAAGAAAACTGACTATTATCTCTAATTGTATCTAAAATATCTCCTTTAGGAATAAAACAAACGTGCATATCTTCAAGTGCAGTAGCATTTAAACCAACAGGTTCATCACTTAAAATAGAACGTTGACCTAATATATCTCCTCCTTTTACAAATTTTATAATTTGTTCTTTGCCATTTGTACTAAGCTTTGTTAATTTACCCTTACCATCTCTTATACAATACAAACCATTAATAGAGCTTCCTTCAGTCATCAAATTTTCTCCTTTTTTTATAAAAAGAGAAGTTTTATGTTCAGAAAACTTAATTAATTCCTCTTGATTCAAAGATTTTAAAGCATTAAATCGCTTAATAATACATTGTCCACATTTCGACATAAAAAATAATTTTTCTAGTAGTAGGGTTAATTCACAAATGTACAAAAATAAATGATATTTGTCATAACATTGAAATAATAAATGAATAATTTTGCTGTGAAAATTAAATTTATTTATGAATTTGAGAAGTTGTTATCATTGTGGAACGGATTGTGACAAAGATCCAATAATTTTCAATGAAAAAACATTCTGTTGTAATGGCTGTAAAACTGTATTTGAAATATTAAATTCTAATGAATTAAGTTGTTATTATGATTTAGATGCTTCACCTGGATCAATACCAATTGAAATAAAAGAGAAATATAACTATTTAGAAAATCAAGATATTATTAATAAGTTACTAGAATTTAATGATGGTAATACCGCTGTTGTAGAATTTTATATACCAAGTATACATTGTAGTTCTTGTATTTGGGTGTTGGAGAATTTAAGTAAATTAAATAGCGCAGTTTCTACTTCAATGGTTAATTTTCCAATGAAAACAATTCGAATTACTTTTAAAAATAAAGAAACCAATTTAAAGCAACTTGTTGAACTAATTACATCAATTGGATATGAACCTTATATTAGTTTAGAAGATGCTGATTCTCAAATAAAAGATATTGATAAAACCTTAATTTATCAAGTGTCTATAGCGGCTTTTGCTTTTGGAAATATTATGTTATTATCATTTCCTGAATATTTTGAAGCTGATGAGTTTTGGTTAGAAAAGTATAAGCCATTGTTTAGATGGTTAATGTTTGCTATGGCAGTTCCAGTTGTATTTTATTCAGGAAAAGATTATTTTGTATCGGCATATAAAGGACTTCGCCATAAAATTTTAAATATTGATGTTCCTATTGCTTTAGGTATTTCAGTTTTATTTATTAGAAGTTCTATTGAAATAAGCTTAGGAATTGGGTCTGGTTTTTTAGACAGTTTAACAGGCTTAATTTTCTTTCTATTATTGGGTAAATTTTTTCAACAGAAAACGTATAATTTTTTATCATTTGAGCGGGATTACAAATCTTATTTTCCAATTGCTGTTACAAAATTAATTGATGGTGCTGAAATAAGCACTCCAATAAAAGATGTTGAAAAAGGAGATCGGTTATTAATTAGAAATGAAGAACTTATTCCTGTTGATGGAATTTTAATTAATGGAGATGCAGCTATTGATTATAGTTTTGTTACAGGTGAGTCTGAACCTGTTTCTAAAAAATCAGGAGATAAATTATTTGCAGGAGGGAAACAAACCGTGGGAGCTATTGAAATGGAGGTTGTAAATACAATTTCACAAAGTTATTTAACGCAATTGTGGAGCAATGATGTTTTTAATAAAACCAATGAAATTACTATAAAAAATATAACTGATACTATAAGTAAATATTTTACAATTGCTATTTTAACCATCGCTTTTCTTGCCGGATTTTATTGGTATTTTGTCAATACCTCAATGGCTTTTAATGTTGTTACAGCTGTACTTATAATTGCTTGCCCTTGTGCATTGGCATTATCTGCACCATTTGCAATTGGTAACATGTTGCGAATTTTTGGTTATAAAAAATTCTATTTAAAAAATGCAGATACTATTGAAAATATGTCAAAAATTGATACTATTATTTTTGATAAAACAGGAACCATAACATCTAGTGATAAAACGAAACTTTTTTATGAAGGCGAAAAGCTTAGTATTGAAGAACTTTCTAAAATTAAGAGTGTTTTAAGAGCTTCAAATCATCCATTGAGTAGATCACTTTATGAATATATTGATGTTAAAGCACTAAAAGAAAAACCAATTTTTTTTGAAGAAATTGTGGGTAAAGGAATCAAAGCTAAAATTAATAAAACTAATATTAAACTAGGTTCAGCAAGTTTTGTTAATTCTTCTAAGTTTGGAGCAAATGAAACCGCAATTCATATTGAAATTAATAACAAATTAAAGGGATGTTTTATTTTTAAAAATAGTTACAGGAAAGGAGTTAAACAAGTTTTTGAAAACTTATCGAAAAAATATAATTTAGTTATCCTTTCAGGTGATAACGATGGTGAGAAAAAATATTTGAAGCAATTATTACCTGAAAACACGCAATATCAATTTAATCAAAAACCAGAGAGTAAATTAGAATTTATAAAGAATCTTCAGAAAAAAGGAGATAAAGTTATGATGATTGGTGATGGTTTAAATGATGCAGGAGCATTAGCACAGAGTAATGTAGGAATTGCTATTTCAGAAAATGTAAATGTGTTTTCACCAGCTTGTGATGCTATTTTGGACGCGCAGCTTTTTAATAATTTACCAAATTTTTTAACATTGGCAAACAAAACAATTTCAATAATTAAGGCAAGTTTTGTTTTATCTTTTTGTTATAATATTATAGGTCTGTATTTTGCGTTAACTGGTAAATTAACACCAGTTGTTGCTGCAATTTTAATGCCTTTAAGTTCAATATCTATTGTTGTTTTTGTTACAATTCTTACGAACTGGATTTCAAGAAAAATATAGCCCTTTGTAAAAAAAGCGAATTGAATATAAGTTTATGATAAATATCATCCTTTTTTATCAAGAAAAATTTATTTTTGTATTACAACTAAAAGTCAAAATCTAATCATAAAATGGAAGTAGTCTACATTACAATAGGCGTAAGTATTATTGTAGCCGTTTTATTTTTTATAGCATTTATTAAATCAGTTAAGTCTGGACAGTATGAGGACACGTATACACCTTCGGTTCGTATGTTGTTTGATGATGAATTAGTTACGCCAAATAGCGAAAAAGAGGAACAAGAAAAATCAACTAAATAATAATTAATAATTAATCAAACAA
>TARA_R110001583_G_scaffold189689_2_pt1 | contig 32639 bp, 52 predicted proteins | sample TARA_R110001583 | Tara Oceans TARA_R110001583 (sample SAMEA4398432) | marine metagenome | biome: Polar Biome; feature: [MES] marine water layer (ENVO:01000295) within the mesopelagic zone...; material: water (ENVO:00002006), including particulate matter (ENVO:01000060) such... | reverse complement strand
AGGTTAATAGCCTATCCAGGGTTCGAATCCCTGTCCCTCCGCCACTTATTCAAGGGAATCAGCTACTTAGCTGGTTCCTTTTTTTATGTCTGAGCATCGGAAAAGGGCGAAAATATAACGAGGGGAACACCTGCCGTTATACTGCTTTCGCTAGACCAGTGCACAATAGACTAATGTCTAATCTTCTAAGAACTCTTCCGCTCCTAACGTACTTACCGTCAACACTCGTTTAGCGCGTAGATAGACCTCAGTCGTTCGCCGGTCGCTGTGCTGTAAGTTGGTCATGGCGTCATAGCCTTGCTCATCGGCATCGGTCGCATGCTTAGCCCGGATATCATGCTCGGTAAATCGCTCGACGTGGCCTTCATGCATCGCCTTCCGCATTCCGTATTGCCAGCGACTGTGAAACTTATCCTTGTTGTAGGGCATACCGTCCCGCTTGCAGAACAGTGTGGGACCTTGCTTGCCACGGCCTAGATTGTCGGCCTTTATCTCCTGCACTAAACGCCTCAGCTCATCATCCCAGGGAATGACGGCCTGCTTACCTGCCTTACTGCTGCGTAGCACGATACCGTCCGGAGTGAGCTGATCCAGCCTTAGCGTGAGCAGGTCGCGTTGGCGTAAGCCGGTTTTGTATTTCAGTAGGGCGTACCGGCGTACCCACGGGGAAGTGAATTTCAGGAAGCGGCTAAACTCTGCGTGCGTTATATAGCGGTCACGCGGCTTGAGCTTGAACTTGGTCACCGGATCGGCGGGATTGTGTTCGACAATTCCCCAGCGCTGGGCGTACCTAAATATGTGCTTGAGCAATGCCAGCTCATGGTTGGCCTGAGTTTTGGACTGAACGCCACGGGCGTCCATATAACGATAAATGTCGTGAACCGTTATATCGCCTGGCTCGCAATCGGCAAATACAGCGCGCAGCTTTTTAAGCTCCTGAAGGTTGGAGCGTCTTGTAGCTTCAGCAGGCTTGGCGGGAATGATCTCGGCTTCATAGCGGTCGAATATGCGGCCCATTCCCGCTTTGGGGAATAGCCGCTCCTGCCATTGATCATAAGAGGCTTTGGCTTCTTTCGCTGTTTCTCCCAAGCGTATCCAGCTTTTGCCCACCAGTGCTTTCTGGCGGGCATTGCACTTGTAGCGCCAGGCGCCGCTTTTCCAATACACCCGGGGAATGCCTGGGCTGTCTTGACTCATGCTTGTAAGGCCTCAAATTTAGGTCGTTTGGTTTCCGGTGCTTGGTTGGTAGCTTCGCCGCATAGCACTTGTTCAACATGCCGACGCCCGACAATCAGCGCACCACTAGCGTTTACTTTCCACCGAACCCCCATGGCATCAAGCGCAGCACATTGTTCTTTGCAGCGCTTGCGACCAGTCAGGGCTTCGAGTTCTTCCGGCGTTAACAACAGGGCCATGATGACGTCTCCATAGGTGGACAGCGAGGCCCAAGCAGGGCCTGCGGGCGTAAAAAAGCCGCTAATCGCGGCGGTAGTCTTTGAATAATCTGGTCGCTAATCGCCAGCGTGGCGTATCAGGTATGAGCCGCCGATTTCTCACTAGCGCGGATATCCGCTTGGCGTTGGGTAGGTCGGTTAGCATGCTCAAACTCCGTGCAGCGCACGATCACGCGGCGCTTGCTCTTGCTCATCGGCGGCATAGTGGAGAAGGGTAGCTGGCCACAATCGGCAATGGCGTGTCGGCAGGCCATGCACATGCTGCCTTTGGGCTGGTGGGTCATTGCTCACCTCGCGCTTTAAGCAATAGGCTTTTTATGTCGCGGAACTCATAAAGGAAGTCTTCGCTCGAATCGCCTTCTACCAGCGCGACATATTTGGCCAGCTTCTCGCTTAGCTCATTGATCAATGCGTCCCGGTACGCTAGCTCTGCGGCAATGTCGCTTTTGCTGTGTAGCCCTTCGCCGGTCATGGCATCGACGTGATCCATGTAGCGCTGCATTAGCTCATCAGAGGTAATGTCGCGGGCGGCGTAGTGTTTAGCTCCCATCACTGACTCCTTTTCTTTCGTCCATTATTTCTCGCGTCTCGAACATGGGGTGGCCCACTACGGGCAGGAAATTGGCTTGCCAGTCGCGGGAGTTAACTGGATCAAACTCGATATCGCGCCGACAGTCGGCGCAGTACCAGGAACGTGAACCATGGTTGAACCAGTCAGCGGGTGAGATTTGGCAGCGCGTCCGGTTGCAGCTACCACCTTCCTTTCCTTTGCCGGGCTTATTCGGGCCATCGTAGTCACCGTATGCCATCAGCCTTCTCCTCGCCAAGCGCGTGAAACTTCCTCAGGATCAGCGCGAGAATCGAGAGGCGCTGACAGAGCATCGGCTTTACACTTGCAGAACGTGCCGTAAGCACCGCACTCAAGATCACAATCCTCTGGCTTGTAATCTGCCTTCCAGCGCAGATCGTTGCCTATAAGCGTCGCCAAACTCGCCGCACACTCCTGGGGCGTGCTGCCGAATGCATCCAGATTTTTTCGGCTCCATGCGGATTTGGCAACCATGGCGGCGCCTTCGGCTTGCTTTAGCGTGTCGCGACGCTCGAGGTCATTAGTCACAGGCTGAGCGATCAGCTGGCGAGCTTCCTCAAATACCGCTGTTTGCTCTGGGTCTAGCATTCTAGACTCCCAATCCATACGCCTAATGACGTCCTGTAGCTTTCCGACATATACCAGCAGAGAGTCGCGTTGCTCGGCTCTATTGTTAGCTAAGCGCTGGAGTGAATCTCGCTGCCGCTCCATCTTCGCCCGCAAGGCTATCTGCGCCTCCTCGGCGGCTTTATGCTGGTCGCGCTGCTCAATCAGCGCGTTAACGGCCTCATGAGCGGCGCCAATATCCGAGCCTTCGCCTGTCATCTCGCAGATAACTTCTAGATGGTTACGGTATTCGTCACGCGCTGCTCTAGCCTGCCCAAGCTCTTTCAGAGTGTCGGTGTATAGTTGATCCATTGCCATTGCGTACCTCCTTAGTGAACGATGTGAGCGGGCTGCTGAAGCGATAGGCTGGCCGCGACATTGCGCACCCAGATAGGCGTACTGCCCAGGGCAAAGGTTTCACCTGCCCAGGCCAGCAGAAGAGTGGTTCCCATCACGCTGGCAATCGCTTCGGCGGCGGGAGCGGGCACCGCATTGCCAATGCGCTCACGCCAAGCGGTGTCGCTTAACCCTTCAAGCTCAAAATGCTCGGCGGGGTCGACTAGGCCTTGTAGCGCGGCAAGTTCCAGCGTGGTAAAGGGTCGGTGCCAGGTGCCATCTAGTGAGCGAATCACCGCAACCAGCTTGTCGTTTGGCTCGGGTAGGCGCGGGTCAGCAATCGACCAATTGCCATTGTCATGACCAGCGGACGCAGAGACAGCACCACATGACGAATGCCATGGCACAACGCCATAATGGCCGGCGGTTAAGTAGTGATCGCCTTTCGAGCGGCTTAACCCTGGGCGAGGATCAGCAACCCCAAATGCCCCTTGGCCAGTCGTGCTGCCTGAAATAACGGTGCCCGTTGATTTATCCCAAGGTGTGATAGCGTACTTGCCATAGGTGGGGCCTTTACGGCGTGGGTCGGCGACAGCAAAAGCGCCTTGCCCGGGCGATTGCTGGCCAGTGATAGCGCCTGTAGGGCCTTCCCAACGTCGTACGCCGTAAGCTTGGCCATCCTTCCACTTGGCGGACTGGTTAAAGCGTGGGTCTGCGATGCTGAACGCACCGTTCGTCGGCGTGCTGCGTCCGGCCACAGTGCCCATAGGTTCGTGCCACTGATTCACGCCCATATAGCCAGAGCGATATTCAGGCACGATGAGGTAGTCGCTCAGGTGACCATCTTCGACCGCCAGCTTATTCAGTGACCGCCAGTCGCTACCGGCTTCAACGAAGGCGAGGCGTACCCACGTCTTCCACTGCAGGCGCGGCACTCGGTGCATGGGGCCTGCCATCTCATCACCAGGCAAAGGCATTTGCCCAAGCACGTTACCCACCGCACGCAAGGGGCGCTTGACTGGCTCGTACAGGAAGGGCGGCACTTTCTCGGCATGCCTGGCCACCAGCAAGAAGCGCTTGCGGGACTGCGCTAGATGGCCGATCTCGCCGCAATCGTGCGTGGTTTCGGCAACATGGTAGCCATAGCGCTGCAGCATGCTGGTGATTTTGTTCAGCAGCTCACGACCGCGGCTGGCGATGCGAGGCACGTTTTCAAAAATGATCAGCTCAGGCGGGTCGTCGGCCCAAGCTTCCAGGGCTAGCCACATGCCGCGAACAGTTAGATGGTTCAGTGCTTGATACTTGGGCGTGGTGCTTCGCGTCTGTGATAGCAAGCCGCTAAAGCCTTTGCATGGCGCACTGAGGAAGATAATGTTGGGGCGCTGGTTGCCTGCTGCTGTTTGAATATCGGCTGGTGTTGCCTCTTTCCAGTCGCTAGGCGGTTCATGGCCATGGAAAGCGGCGTATTGGTCGCGACTGAACATATCAAGTGCGGTGCCCGGAGTGCCGGTCAGTCGCTGAAAATCGGCGATAGCGCCTGCATCAACATCGACACCGCCTACACATTGGAACTTGGCTTCGGTATTTCCAACGCGGGCATGACCTCGGTTGAAGCCTAGCGCGCCGCCACCCAGGCCGCAAAAGAGGTGAAAATGGCGGATTATCTGATGCGATATCATGGCTTACCCCAAAGAAAAGCCGCGCATCAGCGAGGCCTTGTTGAATTAGTGGCCCCGTCTCGTGGGGTATACGGCTTGCTCACAGCCCTCCCGCGTCAAGCGGTGAAGTCATCCGGCGCGCCAACGCCGGGTAGTACTCAATAAGGCCGGTGCTGCGCAAGCTGGCGATGTTATTAATCCCCACCGTCGCCTGGGGTATCTAAAACGGTCGGTATTTGAACGCCCCGATCAGGCGTCAATCAAAAGGGATTTCATCATCAAAGTCGTCGAAGTTGCCCGGATCGGGTGCGCCGTAATTGTTTTGTGGCTGCTGATTTTGCGGCGGCGGCTGATTCGGCTGCTGCTGATAGCCTCCGTTGTTAGCTGGCAGATGGCCGTTACCTTGCTGGCCACCGTAATTCTGTTGCGCTGGGTTCTGCTGATTGCCATAGCCTTGCGATTGCCCGCCACCGTTCTGGCTTTTGCCGCCTACCAGGTCGATCTCTGCAATCTTGAGCGTTACGGCAAAACCCTGGGAGCCATCGCCCTTATTGAATTGACGGGTACCAATTTCGCCAGAGACAAACACCTGCTGACCTTTGACTAAATACGGGATCAAGCCACTTTCAGCGCGCTTGCCCCATAGCGAGCAATCGAGCCACAGCGTTTGCTTATGCTCGCCAAATCCGACATCGACCGCTGCTGCAAAGCCTGCGACGCTCGTGCCGCTACCTGTTTTGCGCACTTCGGCGTTGCGCCCAATGCGTGCGACCGTGGCATATACGCCCATGATCTATCTCCAAAAGAAAAGGGCCCGAAGGCCCTCTGTGGTTGGGTGCTGCTGTTAAGGCTGGAAGGTGCCCAGCAAGCATTCGCTTTCTGGCAGGCCGTCGGTCACCAGCTTGGCGAACTCGGCGGCAATCTCTTCTTTAGCGGCATCCAGCGCGATAGCGCGTAGACCAAACGATGGCCCGCCTTTGGTCTTGCTGGATACGCGCATCGCTAGGGTGCGCTCTGTCAGCCCCTCATAAGGAGTGAGCTTCCAATAAATCACCGTGGGTAGTCGGTCGGCATTCTTAACGGTGACGCTATTCATCACGCCCACGCGGCTAGAATGCTCCTGCTTGTCGCTTTCAATGCTCGTGAGGTCGTCAAGGCTGACTTTGCGTAAAGCGTGAATAACCTTACCGCGTTCAAGTGGCTGGCCTTCGTTGTTCTCAAACGTCAGCAGGTGACCCCAATCCTCTACCAGCTCGACCATTTCTTCCTGGCTAAGCGTACTGCCGTCGGCGTTCAGGTAGGCGGTGAACTCTGGTGTTTTAGGTAGGTTGAGCGTTGCGGAATGGTCGCAGTGTCCGGGGCTCTCTTTAATGCCGATATCCAGATAAGAGCATGCCGCCATGGCGTCGCGGTCGATAAAGACAGGTGCATTTTTTTGGCGGCCTGCCACATAGGCAATAAAGTCTTTTAGCCCTTTGGTTTTGAATTGGCCGCGAAAGCGTCGGCGCTGGTCCTGGTACTTCTCCATATCTACCAGCTTAAAGTTATCGCCGACGATCAGCGCGTGACCTTCGGCGGCTTCGGTACCGGTTTTGTGGCTGGCTTCAATGTGCTGCAGGGCTTCTTTAGTTAATGACATTAGTGCTTCTCTCCTTGCGAGGCATCTTTACGATGCGCGTGGCCGATCATGTCGAATTGGTTTTTAGGCTCAAGCGTCATTTCGCCGCCAGTGTTGACGCACATGACCGTTTCAGTGGTGTGCTCTTCCGACTGGGTACCGTGCGCTGTCGGAATCTTGAAGGCCAGCTTATGACTGACGCCGACCTTGCTGCCGGAGCCGATGTTTTCGACTGTCAGCTCAATCGACACCTTGGCTTTCTTTTTAGGGTTATCCGTTGCTGATGCTGCTGCGTGGCTCAGGATAGTGCCCAGGCGTTCAGCCAATACGCCGCCGTCCAAGTCCTCAACGAACTTGGCTACATCGGTAGGGTGTGACATTGCGAGTTACCTCATCGAGGTGGTGGGTTATAGGGGTCATCGGCCCCAGGAGGGTGGATTGTTAAGCCGCTTTGGCTTCGTGGTCGAGAAGGCCCCAGTAGACTTCCATGCAAGCGCGAGTGTCGGCCATCGCGCTGTGCGCATTCTCTAGCGGCTTGCCGGTGAAAAACTCGTAGGCTTCCGATAGCTTTGGCGATTTAAAGCCATATCTGCCCTTCGGCAGCATCTCCATGATGGGCTTCGCCAGTAGCATGGTGTCGGCGAATTCTTCTTTATCAGCCCATGCTTCTGATTCGGCTTCTCCCATATAGCGCTTGGCAGCAATGCGGATAATGCGCTGGTCAAAAGTGCGGTTATGGGCGACCCGCGGGTATTGGTTCCAAAGCTGGAAGAAGAGGTTAAGAGCAAGTGATTCATCCACGCCTACTGCGAGGGCATGCTCTTGCGTGATGCCATGAATCTCTTGAACTTCGGCGGGGATTTCCCAGCCGGTTGGCGCAATAATCAGATCCAGCGTAGCGATTTCCTTGCGGGTATCGCTATCGGCTAGGATGGCGGCGAGCTGCACTAGGTGCGGCTGGTGTTCGCTTTCACTGGGCGATTTCCAGTCAGGCAGGCCAGTGGTTTCAGTGTCGAAGAAAAGAACAGGGTTCATAGCAGGCTCCAAAGAAAAAGGGCCTTGCGGCCCCGTAATTGTAGGAAGGTTTAAGCGGCTAGCTGCTGCATGGCATCGGCATAACCAGACCAGTTGTCGACGCCCATTGACTCAAGGGCATGCAGCTTGGCTTGATCGGCTAGCAGCTGGTCGTATTCGCCGCGGCTAATGGTGACCGTCTCCGTTTTCGCTGCTGGTTTATCTGGTGCTTTGTAAGAATCAGCGGCAGCGCTTAGGCGGCTGGTGTCGAGCGGCTTATGCTCGGCAGCGGCAGGCAGTGGTTCAGGCTCTGGCTTTGGTTCAGGCTCTGGCTCGGGCTGAGGCTTGCGCTTCTCAGCCTCTTCGGCTTCGCACTTGGCATCCTGTTCTGCTTTAAAGCGTCGCAGCTCTTCAAGTTCCCGCTGCTCGGCTTCACGCTTTTCATTCTCTTCACGCAGGCGGCGGCGCTCGGCATCCACTTCGGCCTGCTCAGCTGCTAAGCGTTCGCGCTCTAGCACTTGGCCATGCTGCTCGCTGATGCGTTTCAACACATCCGCTTTGGCTTCCTCAGCCTCTGCTGTGACGTCGAAGTAGCCATCTAGGTCGATAGCGAGCGCAGCATCGTGAAGCTCGGCGAGACCGTTTGAATCAAGGCCCGCGATGGTGTCCAAGAAGCTCCAAATATTAATATTGATGCTTTCGCGTAGCTTAGCGATCCGCTCCTGCTTAATGCGCTCGGCACGCTCGTCTTCATGCTGTTTAGCGTCTTTAAGCGGCTGTTCAATCGCCTGCAGCTTCTCGGTCAGGTCTTTGCTGTAGTTGTTGACCCCCTTGATAAATTCGCGGTGTGGCTCGGTTATTTCCAGACGTAGTTTATCGGTGCTGGTTCGGTAGGTGGTTAGCTCCTTGATGCCTTTCTTGCAGAGGGCATAACCGTCTTTGGTCTGTACGTTGGGCACCGTGCCATACTGTTCTCGCAGCCCTACCAGGGCCTTTTCAACGGCATTCAGTTTTACAAGCTCACCCTTGTAGTCGGTGTTGGGGGCTGCGTTAGTCATGGGTCGATTCCTCTTTTTGCTGTTTGGCTTGTTCTTTCTCGGCAATAACGCGGGCAATGCCTTCGTCACGTGCCTTAACAAGCATTTCACGGCCTTTGTCGGGCTCTACACGGGCCATGCTGGCTTTGTCCGATAAGCGGTTGAGCATGCCGGTGGCCGCCATTTCAATGCTTTTCGGGTGGGGGATTTTGTTGCGTAGGGTGTCGCACTCGCGCTTGATCCAGTCCCAGTAATCATTCCGGTAACTTTCGATCTCGGCGTCTTGATCCTCGGCGACAGCGATACGCGTAGCCGCTTGCTGCACTTCGGTGTAGTCCTTGTTATCGAACCGCCCGTAATAGACGTCAGCGGCGAAGCCAAGCAGCGACAGACACTTCTTGATAGCGTCGGTGACTGACTTCTTAGGCGCCTCGCCGTCTGTCTTCCACTTACCGGTACCGGTGCGATATACAGCGCGGGTGTGGCCAAACTGCGTAACCTCACCGCGCTCACCATGCCAGCGGTACCAGAGCGCTAAGCGGATGGTGTGCGTTTGCTCATGGGCGATGAGCTCGCCTTTGGTGCCTAAAACAGGGGCGCCAATGTCGTAGCGCTCGTCGTCAATGCGGTAGCCCCAGCCGATACCCATGGGGCCAAATAGTTTGGTGGCTTGCTCGATGACATACATGGCATCCAGCGTGGTGATGTCCTGGCCATCGACACTGGCGGCTTTAATGGCCGTGGTCGGTGTTTTGTCGACTTGATGCCAGAGCTCAAGATGGTCGGCGCTATCGACCACGCGATAGCGACCGGAAGGCACGCGTAGGCGCGGCTTCTCGTTGGTTGGTGTCATGGTTTATACTCCGAGATGATCTAACTCGACGTTGATCAATGGCCCCTGGCGTGTTCGCGCACGAAAGGGGCTTTTATTTTTTCAGCGCTCGCCATTCGCCCAGCGCTTCACGGGCCTCGCAGAATGATTCGCTGTGTTCTGTCATGCCGTCGTGGTCGCTGGCGGCAAGCTGAACGGTTAACTCTGACAGGGCGCGAGCGATACGCTCGGCACTTTTATTCCGCTTCTGGGCAGCAACTGCATCGCGCTCCTGGGCAGCGGCTAGCAGCCGCTCAAGCTCTGCATGATCAGCTGCGTTTAAGCTCTTGCTGCCTTTCGTGATGTAGTAAACGGCGTTGCCCGTATTTTCATCCCAGCCCGCTTTACCTGTTGTTCGCCAGTCAGTCATGCAGCTCTCCTTTCAGCTTCATCTTCTTCAGTGCGCAGCTGCTCAGCCTCGGCAATGTCTTTCGCCCACTCGTAAAGCACGCGCTGGCCGGACAAAGATTGGATGTAGGCATCCACCATGTCAGCCACCGTGGTAGTCGCCGTGAGCTCTTCCATCGCGCTGGCCAGGTCACCTACTTCGTCCAGGTAAGTGGCAAACTTTGCTACCCCTTCGGGATCGGCGTCGTGAATGGCTTCGGTGATTGATTCAGCGCGTAGCTGAATTTTGGTAACTCGTTTCATGCTGCCTCCTGCTTGTTCGCGGCGATAAACGCGGCGAGCTGCTCTGCAACCTCGGCTTCGGTGCTCCCGTATAGATGCGCCGCTTGTTCGCCGTAGGTATAGATCATGACGGACACATAACGACCGCCGGTTGAGTGATAAGCGGTGCTGGCAGACACAAAAAAACCGCACTGTTGGCGGCATTGGTCGGCTAGCTGGTGTAAGTGGATGAGGGCATTCATGGTGCAGGCCGTAGACCAGGGCAGTGCTCTGCAGCAATGCCGCGGTAGTCGGGGTGGCCAGTTCTATCGGTCGGGTCAATTCCTCGCGCCTCTTCGGCAGACCAAACGGCCACTTCATGGCAATAGGTGCGATGCAAGCTCTCTTTGTCAGCGGCACCTAGATTTGCGGTTAAGACCATGCTGAGGCCGATTGCTGCCAAGCCCAGTGCGGTAAGAGTTTTGGTTCTCATAGTTCCCATACCTCTCGAAGCTGAGTTTGCAGCGCCTTGTCTGCTTTGCGCTGGTCAATCACGCGACGCAGGCTGTACGCGCTGACGCTGTCTTGTCGTTGCGGCTGTTGAGCTCGCTCTTGCTGAGCGCCTTAGTGGGTAGCGTTGCCATAAAGCCTCCTGTGTAGTGCGCGCCGCCTCGCGGCTCTCGCAGTGCCAGTGCAGTGAGTCGTGATAAAGAGAAGCGGCGCGGGCATGGCAACGATGCGTAGCCATGCCGTAAAAAAGCCCGCAGGGCGCGGGCAATGACCAGTGATGCGGATGCATCGAAATACTGCCTGGGCCTTCCCGCCGCCATCCTTAGCAGCAGGCAAGCAGTATTCCGATGCCGCCTGTATTTTCAGCCCAGGCGGCTGGCATTAAGTGGCACTCTCGCAGTTCCCGCGCTTTCTCAACCGCTTGCGATGGCAGTCGATCCGGTGGTTTCGTCGTTTGGGCTTGAGCTTCCGTCCAGCCTTGCTAAATCGCATTGCAGGCCTTCACCCGGTAAATACAACGCTAGACGTACAGCTCTGTGCCCGGTTTGGTTGGTGGCACATCTAGCGAGGATGGCGATGGATGTTGAGCCCGCACACCCGAAGGCTACGGCACGCATCGCCTCTGCTTAACGTCATCGCCTGCGGCGCATCTCAGCTATTGGAAACTTGCCCAATTCGCTCTCGGCTCCACCCTATGTTTCAGACGTTCGGGCTTCATCGCGTCGGCAGCTAACCGGCTGCTCGGTATTGGTGGCCTGCTAGGGCCTGAACACTTTGCGCTGTGTTCGTGCCTCTAAATATAGGCATACCTTTCAAATAGGTCAACAGGAATACCTATATTTTTTTATAGGGACGAAAAAAAGCCCACCTCGGAGGGTGGGCTGATTGCTTCTAGGTGTTTTCTACCACATTGAAATTGCTAGGTATGTGCCGATAATTATCGCGATAGGAGAAAAGAAAAGCATGGTCTCGCCTAGCTTTGAGACAAAGAATGTCATTACAGGCATAGCCGCTATGGTTATAACGATGGCGTAAGCCAGGGTTTCCCATTCAGAGTTAAGCGCAAGTCTTCCCAGAAAAGCCAGTGCAAACAAAAAACCTGCAATCGAAGCGACAGGAAGTGCCAGCTTAAGCCATTCCCATGACCCCCTAAAGTTTCGAGCATGGACATTCACCAGCCACATACAGCATCTAAAAATGGCCCACTCAATCAGCATATGCGCCTCCCCATTCAATCAAAAACTTCCCACCAAAACACGCGGCCTATAATTTTCGGTGAGTCCGGCCCCATCAGGCTATAAGTCTCTTCGGGATACTCGTCTGCATTGTCGCTAACCAGGCGCACACGACCCAGCGGCAGCTTATAGAGACGCTTAATGCGCAGCATGCCGCCGTGATCGAGAGCGTAGATTTTGCCGTCGATAATATGCCTAGTGCCTTTATCAATGGCGATAGGGGAGCCATCAGCGATGGTTGGCTCCATGGAGTTTCCGCTGGCAGTGGCGCACGCCGCGTTCTCAGGCGACACACCGCGCTTAGTCAGCTTTGAAAGCGGGAAGCGCATTTTATGCCCATGGTTCTCAATAACCTGGGTGCTGCCGTCGCCTGCTGAAAACTCAACTTCGTAAAAGCAAGGGAGTTCTATTTCATCTGGGCGAATAGGCTCATCACCATCAACCACCTCGGTATCGTGCAGCAAGATTTCGTCAGTCATCGCACGGTAGTTGGTTGATGGCTCTCGTAGGGCGTTTAGCATTTCGCCTTGGCCGGTTGCTAGCCAAGCAGCATCCACCCCGCATGCAGAAGCTATCTGTATGAGGTACGCGCTAGACCGTGACTCACCACGTTCCAGCTCTGAGAGAGAGGGCTGAGTTATCCCTATGGCTTGCGCCAATTCCCTTTGATTCATGCCTGCGTGTTTGCGGGCACGCTTCACCCGATCGCCAATAGTCATATCAAGGCAATTTATAGGTGAGCCTATACGCTTGCAAAAAGGAGTTCCTATATCTACTATATCGGTAATCCTTTCATAATCAGGCATACCTATGGAAACTCCTATCGAGAAACTCATTAAGCACTTTGGTAACCAGCAGAAAACAGCAGAAGCCCTTGGTGTTAAGCAGGGCACTGTTTCTGGCTGGGCCACTGGTCGCCACGGCGTTTCTGAGGTTCATGCCTTGATCGCCGAAAAGCTCACTGGCGGCACCATTAAAGCCGTCGATCTTTGCCCGCGGCTGCATGCAGTTGCCGCTTAACCCTAATCGCCTGCCTGTGAAGGCCGCGTTATCCCAACGGTACAAAGGAATCAACATGTCCCGATACCAAGCTGATGACCGTCGCCGAAAACAAGAAGGCGAGCATTTAACCAACGTTGTGAAGGTGCGCTTTACCGATGACGAACTCATCGACATAGAGCGCGCCGCTGAAATGACCACCGGTGGCCGCATTGCACCGTTACTACACGATCTTGCACTGGAAGCCCTTGAGGCGAGACGCCTTAAGCAAGCCCAGCTTTTAGACGACTTGGCGAACGGACGTGCGCTTGACGACAGCGCTCGCCAGGTATTGGCCGACTTAATGGCCCGCAACGCTGAGCGTCACCTCCTGGATAAGGTGGCACAGCGCGTAATGGCCTGACAGGGCCGAGGAGTATCACGTGATAGATCGTCAGGTAGTCGCGCTAGCCGTGGCCAGTATGTCGCCTGAGGGATTGGAGGCGGCACAGATGGAAGCCGTACAGCGGCGAATGACGGTAGAGGACGTTGTGCTGGAAGCGAACTTGAGCATGGTGCAGGACCAGCTCTATGCGCTGCGTCACGCGTCGCCATCGTTGACTGTGATCGAGGGAGGTCGGGCGTAAGCCTGACTTTTCAATATTAGGCCCTGAAAGGGCTAAGCCAGAAACGACAAAGCCCGGCATATCGCTGGGGAGCGTGCCGGGCTTTGAATCACACATTGATGGAGTAATTGTAATGGCAAACTCAAACATCATCAACTTTCCAGACAGGAGTTCGCTTGATAGCGAATTTGAAGAGTTTTGGCAAGAGTGCATTGAGTATCAACCGGACTTTAGTTTTGCCCGCGCTAAGATGCTCTTTAACGCGAGCCCTGAAGAGTTCTTTCGTAACTCTGGCTGGGTTTATGTGCTGGGTAACCAATACCTAGCAGAGAACATTTACAAGATCGGTTTAACAACGGGCCGCATTGAGCGCCGGATGCGTCAGCTTTATACAACTGGCGTTCCTGGTGAGTTTGATTGCGTTCATGCGGACTGGTTTAGCGACTGTCATCACGCTGAGTCTTTTATTCATAACTGGCTATCTGAATACAGGATTGAAGAAGGTCGAGAGTTCTTTCAGGCAGACCTTAAAGCAATTGATTTTGCGTTCATGAACTACCACGCCATTGGTAACCCCTGCCCATCTCACATGGTCGAGCAAAAGATAAAGCGCGAACGCTATGCGACCAAAAATGAGCTCGTAAACGGCATCCCCATTGCTTGGCCTACCACTTTAGAGATGGAGGTGCCGTTCTGATGAATGTTGCCAGCATCGCCGATCACAACCGCTACGAGTGGAGTGAAGAAGCACCACAAGAGCGAAGGAGTATCCAGGTGGAAGATGGATACACGCGCATAGCGAATCCAATACTGGACGCTCTTTGCTGCGCTGACTTTAGCCCTAGAGAGTTTCGCGTTGTGCATTTTGTTATTCGTGAAACCTACGGCTGGCAAGTTAAGCAAAAGCGAATGAGCGGAGAGTTTATTGCCTCAAGAGTGAAGCTAGACCCCTCACGATGCTCGAAGGTATTGAATGAGCTTATTCGCCGTGACGTGATTATTCGCCATGGCGGAAGCCGCTCACCAGTCTCTTTAAATAAGAACGTAGATGACTGGAAGCCCCGAGTCGGCTCAAAACGGCAGCCTCCTTCAAAGTGCGCCGAGTCGGCCCATTGTGAGCCGTCTGAGTCGGCCCATTGTGAGCCTGCATATAAAGAAAGGAAAGAAACAACCCCCTCACTACGTTCGGGGGTTAGTGGGAAGCCTTCGAAAAAATCTCCTGCTAAGTCAGCCCTGGAATACACCGAGGACTTCGAGCAGGCATGGAGCCAATACCCAAAGCGTGCTGGATCAAACCCAAAGCGCGATGCGTTCAAGGCCTGGCGTGCTCGATTAACCGAAGGTGTTTCCCCTGAGGAAATGATTGCTGGCGTGCAGCGCTATGCCGCTCATATCCAAATCAAGGGTAGCAGCGCTACTGAATTCGTAATGCAGGGGAAGCGTTTTTTCGGCCCTGCTGCGGAATTTGAAAACGATTGGACTACCCCGGCACCAAGTGCCAATGGCTACGGTGCCCAAGGAGGTCAATATGCCAACCGCTCAGGAACTGACGCAAAGCGCGCTGAACAAGATCGAATCGCAGCGCGTCTCGCCGACCCAAACGACGACGGCTGGATGGACGGGCTCTTCGAGGAAGACGCAGCTTCAGGAGCTGGTGAACCGAGTGTTTACGCGCCTGGAAGCGATATACCCCAGGACGTGGCGCACGGCGTTCAGCACGGATCAGATGCTTACCCTGGCCAAGCGGGAAGTGGCTACATCGATGGCGAAGTGGTCAACGCTGCCGACGACGCAGTCAGTGGACATGGCGGTAGAGCGGATCAAGGCAGAGGGCGGGGAGTGGCCGCCGAGCGTCGCCAGCCTGGTGAGGTTTTTGAAACCGAGGCCGGAGGACTTTGGAATGCCTAGCGCCGAGATAGCTTTCAACGAAGCCATTCAGCACAGCCAGAACCCGGCTGGACACAGCTGGAGCCATGCCGCCGTGCGTGAAGCTGGCCGCGCTACTGGCTGGTTTGACCTTGCCCAGGCGAGTAGTGATGCACGCATCCGTATTCTGCGCTCAACGTTCCGCAAGCAGTACGACGCCGTGGTTAACCGCGTGATGGCGGGCGGTGAAGTCGAGGAGCGCGCCCTGGTCGGTCATGACGGGCAGCTTACCGCTGCGCAGATTGCCGAGCGCAATGGTCGGGAACAAGCCGCCGCTCAAGCGGAAGAGCATTTCGGTCGCCGTATGTCAGGCGAGCAGGGTATTGCCGCGCTTAAAGGCGTGTTGCGGGGTGCGTTATGACCCTCTCAATCATTCAGCGCAACTGCCTGCGTAGCCAGGGCATCGAGATCAAAGACGAACTGCCCAATGGCAGTGTGCTTTGTGTCACCGATAAGGGCGAGCGTATCTATACAGCCCAAAACCTTGAGCAAATAGCAGTGCCGCGGCTTTTGGATCGCTTCGCCGCGTTTATGAGCAAGGGGGTGCGCCATGCAGCTCACTAAATACGACTGGGCGCAGACCCAGGTGGGGTGGCCCATGCATGAGGCGTTGCCGCGACGCCAGAACCGTGACCAGAGCAATACAAGCCGGGGATTGATAAGCAATCCGAAATACGTCGCCGACCTAAACAGCTCAATGATGCAGCGCGAAATTGCGGAGAAGTGGAGCATCAGTCAGCCGATGGTTAGCAAGCACCGGATGGCATTGCGGGAGGAGGATCATGGGTAAGCCAACTGATAAACCGTTCGTCTCTAGAGCTAGCAGTGTGACCGAAGCACTAGCCGCTCTCGGTCGCCTGCCTAGCGTCCTAACGACAGCCATCCAGCAGTGGGGCCATGTCGAGATCGTTGTCCAGAAGCACGAGCCCCGGCGAAGCATTGACCAGAACCGACTCCAGCGCCTGTGGTGTAAGGAAGCAGCCGAGCAGGGTGACTGCGATTCGGAGTGGTACCGCGGCTACTGCAAGTATCACTTCGGGCTCAAGGTGCTATGCCGTGACTCTGAGGCTTATCGCAACGCCTGTAAGCAAGTGCTGGGCTCCTTGAGCTATGAGCAGTGTATCGCACTCATGATGGAGCCCCATGACTACCCCGTTACCCGGGCAATGACCAAAAAGCAAAAGACCGAGTACCTGGACCTGTGCTGGCAGCACTTCACAGGGCAAGGCTTCCGGCTAACGGACCCAAACCTGAAGGGCTTTAGCCCTACTGACTACCGGGAGGTGGCGTAATGCTTCCCAACGAATGCTACCTACCGACCAAACCGCACCGTAGCGGCCAATGGCTAAGCAATGTGCACGAGATTGATAGCTGTGTGCTGTGTGGTGCCTGGGGCATCCAGGCAGCGCACAGCAACCAGCACCGTGGGCGAGGGCAGAAAGCCAGCGATGCGTTAACCGCTGCGCTCTGCCCCAAGTGCCACCACGAGATCGATAACGGTCAGCACCTGAGTCGAGACGAGCGCCGAGCGCGCATGAATGAGGCCATCGTGCTGACATTGGATCAACTGGCCAGGCGTGGCCTGGTTAAGGCGGTGAAGTGATGAGCATCTGGATGCTGCCCGCCGCCGCCATAGTGGGCGCCGCCTTCCTGATCGGGCTGGGTCTCTATCTCACTGACGGCTATGACGACCAGGGTGAGCCATTGGAGTACAGCCACCACCAAGGCGAGGGCGACCAACCATGATGCACAACAACAAACGCCTGGCTGCTCTCGGTCGTCTCAAAGCCGGACAGATGAACAAGACTGAGGCTGCCTATGCCCAGTATTTGGAGTTGCTAAAGCGTGCAGGCGATATCCAGTGGTACCGCTTCGACGGTATCAAGCTGCGCCTGGCTGACAAGACATTCCTGACCGTGGACTTCGCCGTCATGGATCGCGATGGCGTGATGGAGCTACACGACACCAAAGGTGGCCCGGGCGTATTCACTGAGGATGCCAAGGTCAAGATGAAGGTAGCGGCTGAGCTTTACCCGTTTGTCTTCAAGGTGGCGTTCCCGCGGGCCAAGAAGCATGGCGGTGGGTGGACGATTGAGGAGATAGGGAATGGGTGACGTTATCGACATTGGCGGTAAGCCGCGAGCAGGTGAAACCGCATTCCCCACATGCGGCTGCGGCGAAACCTACACCCCGCTGGCCATTATGAGCGAGCGGCCATTTATCGCTGCTCTGGTATGCACAGAGTGCGGCAATGAGGTGCCGGTTAATAACGGCTACATAGGTGAGCGAGGTGATAGCGCGTGAGTGCCGACATCCATCATTTCTTCGCGCCGTGCCGCTGGATGACTATCGAAGAGCTGATTCAGGAGTTTCCGCACTTGCGGCCTGATATGGGGCGCCATGATTCAGTTCGGCTCATTGAGTCAGGTGAGAGGGAGGGGGAAGCGGCCGTCACGTTACGCAACGGTATGCGCGAAGAGTACGACAAGCGTGGGCGCATTATTGGGCTTTATCCGAAGAGCGCTTTACATGAATAGGCCCACAGCATGGCCCGATGGACGCAAGCTAGGCGGCGAGAACGGCTATCCACCTAAGTGGCATGAATGGGCAAGCGAGTGCCAGGTGAAGTACGTAGCGAGGCAGATGCTCAGCGCACCACAAGAGCATCGTAAAGCAGTGCATGCCCAGTGGGCAAAAGTATTCCCGCACGCAACACCTGAAAGAGTGAAAAGCGTTTGGGATGAGGTGGTTAGCGAGATAAAGCGCAACAAGCAGGGCAACAAAACGCAACAGTTGCGCAATAACGCAACAAAAACGCAACAGCAGCGCAACGGGGAGCGGTGATGCGATACGATTCAGCGAGATCAATGATATTCCAGGCGTATCACGAGCAGCGTGGGAGCGTCATGGCGTATGCGGCGGAGATAGCCCGCATGGGTGCTCAGGTTCAGACCACCGAGCGCAACAACAATGATTGGCGCATCGTCAGCGGATTGGAGGCGGGCATGGTGATCAGCGCCGTTGAACGTCAGTCACAGCACCTGCAGGCGCTTGCCCGTTATTGCTTTGGCCCGTTTACCCGCGATGAGTTAGCAGAGGATCGGGAGTGGCTGCATGCTGCTTTGATGCAAGTGGCAATGACGATGCGCTTACCAGGGCAGGGACAGAGCGAATACCCGCCAGCGGAGGCGGTGAATCAGTTGCGCTGGATCGTGTCGGCAGCGATTCACCACCACGCAGAAGCGACTTACCCGTATAACCGGCCAGGTCTGCACAATCCTCGGCGCATTGCCGCCTGGATTGAAGAAGAGCATGGGGAGGAAGTGGACGTTGGTCGCTGGTCACGATCAGGGCGAGCTTGTTGGGGTGGCGTGTGGGAAAGGTTGCTGGATACACTTGATAGGTGGGAGAGTCAGGTACTGGCACCAGTGGCAGCACTAATCGTTAAAGCTGCATAACTTGCACACTGGGCACGAACGACCCATAATATCCCCACTATCTAATTCTACGCCCTGGCTTTGAGCCGGGGCGTATTCATTTGAGGCCCTGCCAGTATCTGGTGGGGCTTTCGCGTTTATAGCGGGCGAGACAGACGGCAAGTCGCCGGGCTCATAACCCGGAGAGAAGTGGTTCGACTCCACTGCCCGCTACCAATTGCTACTGTCGTGAGACAGCAGGTACTTATTATGCCTCGCATCACTCCCCACTCCGCAGGCGGCAAGAACGTGTGCGCATTTCTCGACATGCTCGCGTTCGCAGAAATTGGGCCCGCCATGCTTGCCGCTAGCGATGACGGCTACAACGTGCTGGTTGGCTCAATGCCTCATGCCATGAGCGTGTTTGACGGCTACGGTAAGCATCCGCTTCCAAGCAAGCGAGACGCCATCCAGTACGCGCCTGGCGTTTGGTCAACTGCAGCTGGCCGCTATCAAATCCTTAGTCGCTACTGGCCGCACTATCGCGACCAACTTGGCTTGCCTGACTTCGGGCCAGAGAGCCAAGACCGCTACGCCATCCAACAGATCAAAGAGCAACGAGCGCTCGATCTCATTCAGCAGGGCGAGATTACAGAAGCTATTGGTCGTTGCCGGAATATCTGGGCATCACTGCCCGGCGCTGGTTATGGCCAGCACGAACACGCCTTGGGCGATTTAATGCGCGCGTATGTTGATGCGGGCGGTGAGCTAACCGGCGAGGACAAGACTTGGTATGACCGCGCCGATCTACGACAAGGGGCCGATTAATGCCATGGCGCAATTCCGGACTAATACAGGAGGTGCTACTGGCGTTAGGCACGTCGGTGGCAGTTGTTATGGGTCTACTCGCTAAGATTGCACACGAAGTTAAGAGCGGTGAGCGTGAGCGTTTCTTTACGCGCCGCTTATGGCTGGATGCGCCTGCATTGGTGGTCATGATCACCATGGCGGCAGGCGTGAACGTTTATTTCAATCTCGATGGTTGGCCAGCGGCGGCGATTGCTGGTGTATGTGGTTGGGCTGGCCCCCGTAGTATCGACCTGATCCTGATGGCCGTCGCTGACCGTGTGCGGGGTGATAAGAAATGAGCCTAGTATCGAAAGCCCTCAACTCGCTTGTCGGCCCCTTGTTTGGCGTGGTCGACCAAATGGTCACCGATAAAGACGAAGCAAACCGGCTAAAGCAAGAGATCCAATCTCAGCTTATCGAATCAGAAAACAGCATTGTTAAAGCCCAGATGCAGATCATCTTGGCGGAGGCTGGAGGTGAGAGCTGGGCTCAACGCAATTGGCGCCCGGTGCTGATGCTAGTGATTGTTGCCGTGATAGCTAACAACTACCTGATTGCCCCATACCTGGGCGCGATGTTCGGCGTTGGTTTGATGCTAGACCTGCCTGAGTCGCTATGGGATCTAATGACGCTAGGCGTTGGTGGTTATGTAGCAGGCCGGAGCGTAGAGAAAGGCATTCAGGGTTGGCAACAAGGCAAGGTCGAGAAAACCCGTGCGCAAACAAGTTTATATCGTGAAGCCGACACTAAGTAGGCGCATCGAAGCATGGCTTAGGCTGCGCTGGATCGTAATTTCCTTTCTCTTATCGGGTTACTGGCACTGGAGGCGCTAATGGGATCAGTAACGCACTTCCGCAGAATGAAAACCCTCACGCCTTCGGGCGAGGCAGCGTGCATAAAGCTGGAAGACGACATCATGCAGGCTATCAGCGAAGCAGAAGAGGCTGGCCTGTGCTGGGGTATGGTTGTGGCCACGCTGCACCAGTCCGCGTACTGGATGCACGAACGCATTCAAGATGAAGAGTAAGCCGCCATGATTTTCGTTACAGCAAACCTCAAGGGATGCCGTGAGACTCGCCAAGGCTGGCTGTTGAAGTCTGGCGATGGCTTCATTATTGGCGAAAGCGGCGCCCACTACGAAATTGAAGGCGAAGTTGCTGTGGTAACCAACCCTCCCTGCAAGCCAAGCAAAGAGGCCATTGCGGCTATCGGCATCGGTGAGCGCCCTAACTAACCGTCTACGGCGGGTGATCTAGCGCTCACACCAGGGCGCTCAACCAATACCGATTCTCGCTGTGAAGCGACACGGCCACGCTGTGAAGCGTCGCCTTTGGCCATGCCGTGAGGCACTGCCACCAACCGCCGCACGCTGTGAAGCGTCCGGCACCTTTTGATATGCTGTTCCCATAACGCTAATTCGAGTGAGGGAGCAGGATGCACACAAGCCGGGTTGATCATTACCTTTCCATTAGAACAGCCAATCTCCTGAGGTTGAACGGCTTTGATGTTACGAAACCAAGCCCAGAGTTAAAGGAGCTTGTTGATTCGGAAGCATGGCAAGATTTATACGGATTAGGCCCGAAAGGAAGGTATGAACTCAGCCAGGCCATAATTTCAGCCCAGCAGCACACCTATAATAGCATTTCTGCCGCTATCGAACTGCTTGAAGAGAACGGCTACACCGTGAGCCCGCCGCCAAGCTGATCCATACCTTGATCGAATACTTTGGAGACGCTGCCAGCAATGGCGGCGTTTTTTTATGGCTCAACGAAACGACTGGGAGCTGATCGAGCGCGAATTCCGCACTGGTCGTTTCTCGATGACTCAGCTCGAAAAGCGCCATGGCGTTCATCGCTCCACTATCTCCCGCCGTGCAAAGAAGGGAAATTGGGAAAAGGATCTAACTGAGCGGGTACGTGAGCGCACGCAGCAGAAAATCACCAAAGCGTCGCTGTCGCCGGAGGCCCAAGCTGCTTTCGACAATGACGATGATGAGATCGTTGAGTATGCGGCGAACGAAAATGCTGCTGTCGTTAAGGGTCACCGTAAGAACCTGGAGCGTTGGCGGAGTATTACCGAGCGTTATGCCGAGCTACTTGAGAGTCAGCTGGCAGAAGGCAAGATCACAGTTGATGTTGGTCAAGGGTTAGTGGCTGAGATTGATGTGCCGCTGGAATACGTCGGTAAGTGTATGGGCCATGGTACCCAGGCGCTCGACCGCGTTATCAAGTTAGAACGCCAGAACTATGGCCTGGATGCCAACGATAAAGACGAAGGCGTGAAGACGTTTGAAGAGCTGATGAACGAGGTGGCTCCTGATGATCCTGCCACCGAGTGAGCGGGCACGTCAGGTCAAGCGCGCAGACGCCTATCTGAGAGCGCACGCGAAGGGCAGGTTAACCGATAAAGCCGACCTGAAGGCTGCGCTCAACCTCAAATGGTTCCGTCTCAACTCGCTCTACAAGATCAAAGATAAATCAGGCAATAAGGTTCGCTTCAAGCCAAACAAAGCGCAGCGAGAGCGCTATCTGAATGGTCACTGCCTTGATCTCATCCTGAAGGCGCGCCAGTTGGGCTTCACCACGTTTGAGATGATCGACGCGTTAGATGACTGTCTGTTCAAGGACAACTTCGCCGCGGGCTGTATCTGTCACAAGCTGGAAGATGCGCAGGACATATTCCAGGACAAGATTACCTTCGCCTACGAGAACATCGACGACGCCTGGCACGCGCTGCTGAAAATGCTGGGTACCAAGATACCTAAGACAATCAGTGATAAGTCTGGCTCTGGTGCTTACGTCTTCGATAACGGCTCAAGGATCAAGGTCAGTACTTCATACCGGGGCGGTACGCTGCAGCGCTTGCACGTATCGGAGTTCGGCAAGATATGCCGCCAGTTCCCGCATAAGGCTAAAGAGATTGTTACCGGTGCCTTTGAGGCTGTAGGGATCGGAAACCAGATAACGCTCGAGTCAACCGCTGAAGGGCGTGAAGGCTACTTCTTCGACTTCAGCCAGACAGCGCAGCAGCTCAAAGAGATGGGCCGCGATCTGACGGAGATGGACTTTCAGTTCCACTTCTTCCCCTGGTGGCAAGAACCAACGTACACGATGAGCCCCAAGGGCGTCGTAGTGCCGCAACGACTGCGAGAATACTTCGAGCAGCTGGAGCACAAGTTTGGCATCAAGACCACGGCTGGACAGCAGGCGTGGTACGCGAAGAAAGCCGAAAAGCTGCAAGACGATATGCAGCGCGAGTACCCCAGCACACCGGAAGAAGCGTTCAGCCAGTCGGTGGAAGGCGCGTACTTCGCTACCCAGATGCAGTTCCTACGCAAGAACAAGCGACTCACCAGCCAAGTGCAGGTCAATCCTAGCCTCCCGGTCTATACCGCTTGGGATCTGGGCATGAACGACACAATGGCGATTTGGTTTGCTCAAGTCGTCGGGCGTGAAGTGCACCTGGTGGACTACCTCGAAGGCGAGGGCGAAGGCATCGAATACTACGCCGACCTGCTCAACAAGAAGGGTTACCGCTACGGTGGCCACTTCGGCCCGCACGATCTAGCCGTTCGGGAGTTGGGTACCGGCAAGAGCCGGTCGGATGTGGCCAAAGGCTTTGGTATCAACTTTGAAACGGTACCGCGCATTAGCAACCACGCCGAGGGCGTTCAGGCGACCCGCCAGTTTCTGCCCATGTGCTGGATCAACGAGGAAGACTGCCATCAAGGCGTGCTCTGTCTCGACAACTACCGAAAGGAATGGGACGACAAGCGCGGCGTTTACAAGCCGACGCCTCGCCACGATTGGGCATCACACGGCGCCAAGGCGCTGGAAACCCTCGCCCGTTCATCTCTATTTGCTAGGGCTCAACTACCCGGCACGCCATCTACTGGCAAGCGCGGTAGCTGGGCAGCTCACACTTAACCATCGCCGGGAGGCAGACGGTCATGATTCATTCCGCTCCGGATAGCGCGCAACAGCAGAGGGCAAACACGGCAGTGCTACGCCTGGCTGGCTTGCAGAGCCGCGATATTGAAAAGCTCGCCCGCGATTCGGCGATGGGGATTGCGCAAGAGCTGATGAAACACCAGATTCCCATTCCCTCTAAGAAGATTCGCCCTGACGTAGGCAACGTGCAGATCGACATGATCATCATTGAGGAGAAGGTATCGACGCCTGAGCCGGGCATGCGACTGCAGTTTGATGTGGAAGGCGGCATGGGCGTGACCTTTACCATTAAGCTGCTGGAGTTCCTGGAAGATCCCAAGGGTTACGTTACCGACCTGTTCACCCAGCTTGGCCCGATGCGCCGCAACATTCAGCGGATGCGCACCCATAAGCGCGCCGCTGACGCCGCCATCTATCGCGCACTGACGCAGGGTGCCGCTAATGGCTAATCTGGGACTGCTGCAATACAAGTCCGCCTCAGAAATGCACGTTGAGCAAGCAGCGGAAGCCCAGCAAATGGCGGCAGAGGAAGAGCGCCGCCGCCAGCTAGTGGAATCGTCACTGGGTGCACATATCCGCCGTTCGTGGGAGTCTGCCAAAACCGCCAAGCAGGAAGTCGAATACCGGTTGCTGGATTGCCTGCGTCGCCGCAAGGGTGAGTATTCCCCCGATAAGCTGTCGGCGATTCGCAAGGAAGGCGGCGCCGAGATTTACATGATGCTGACGGCCACGAAGTGCCGTGCCGCAGGCTCATGGATCCGCGACATCATGATGCCCGCCAATGAGCAGCCGTGGGGGTTACAGCCAACGCCAGTGGCCGACGTGCCCGATGAGTACATCATGCCAGTGCTGCAGCAGCTCCAGCAGCAGGCGATGCAGGCACAGCAGCAAGGCCAGCAAGTGGATATGGCCGCATTGGTGGAGCAAGCCCGCGAGCAGGTAAGGCAGCTAGCACAAGAAAAGGCAGAAGAAGCCGCCGAACGTCACGAAGACACCATTGCCGACCAGTTAGCCGAAGGCGGCTGGAGCGATGCGTTCGAGCAGTTTGTTGATGATTTCGTCACCTATCCGACATCCTTCATCCGCGCGCCCATCCTACGCCGTGTGCCTACGCTGGAGTGGCTAGAAGGGTGGCAGCCGGTTAAGACAACGACGGTACGCCCTGAGTTTGAGCGCGTGTCGCCGTTCGATATGTACCCCAGCCCAGACGCCACCAACATCGATGACGGCGCATTCATCATTGAGCGGGCTCGCTTTACCCGCATGCAGCTAAACCAGCTGATCGGCGTGCCATCGTTCAATGAAGAGTCTATTCGTCGGGTGCTTGAGCAGTACGGCCAAGGCGGTCTACGTGATTGGCTATGGACCGACGGCGAGCGGGCAGAGCTGGAAGGGCGCGGCCATGAGTGGCTAACTCATGGCGAGACCATTGATGGGCTGATCTACTCCGGCGGCGCCCAAGGCGTTACGCTGCTGCAATGGGGTGTGAACCCTGACGATATTGAAGACCCGCTAGCTGAATACGAAATTGAAGCCATTCTGATTGGCCAGCACGTTATCCGGGTGCGTATCAATCGCGACCCGCTAGAGCGTCGGCCGTATCACAAAGCTAGCTATCAGCCGGTACCGGGAAGTTTCTGGGGGCAGGCGATCCCTGAGCTCATGGCCGACATTCAAGACGTGTGTAACGCCACGGCGCGAAGCCTGGTTAACAACCTGGCCATCTCCTCCGGCCCGCAAGTAGAGGTCTACGAAGAGCGCCTCCAGCCTAATGAAGACCCGACTAACATTTACCCTTGGAAGATTTGGCGCACCAAAGACGGCAACGTGACCGGCAACAATGCTGCCGTGCGGTTCTATCAGCCTAATAGCAATGCCGCTGAGCTGCTGAGCGTTTACGACGCCTTTGAAAAGCGTGCCGACGATGCCACTAATATTCCACGCTACACCTACGGTAACGAGAACGTCGGTGGTGCAGGCAATACCGCCAGCGGGTTATCGATGCTGATGGAGTCAGCCAACAAGGGCATTAAAGATGCGATTCGCCACATTGATCGCGGGGTGTTGCGTCGTGTCATCGAGGCGCTATGGCTCTACAACATGCAGTACAGCGACGACCCCAGCATCAAGGGCGACGTCAACGTCGTGGCACGCGGTAGCTCTGCCATGCTCATTCGTGAGCAGACAAGCATGCTACGCCAGCAGTTCCTACAGCTGACCGGCAACGAGACCGACATGAGCATCTTGGGCATGGAAGGTCGGCGCAAGCTGCTGGATAGCGTGGCCGAGAAGCTGGATATGCCGGGGCTCATCCCAACGGAAGAGCAAATGGAACAGAACCTCACCCAGCAGCAGAAAGCTGAGCAGGCCAAGCTGGAAGCCGAACAACAACTCGAGCAGGCCAGGGGCCAGGCAGAGGTCGCCGTTAAACAAGCACAGGCCCAGAAGTACGGTGCCGATGCTGCCGAAACCCAAGCCGACACCCAGATCGCCCAGCAGCAGGCGCCGCTTGATGCCCAGCACCTGCTAGCTGAGATTGCCAAGCTCATTGCCGAAACACAGGGAAAGCAGAATGAACGAGCAGCAGTGGAAAGCCCTGTCGCGAATCAACAGCAGCCTGGACGGCAAATGCCAGTTGGAAATGCTCAAGTCCCAGCGCGAGGATTGTCGCGACTCCCTGGAGCAATGCCGGGATACGCTTGAGCTCGCTCGCAAGCAGGGTGAGGCAGCCGCCCTGTCAGGCTGGATTGAAAAATTGGAAACCGCACGCGACGTAGTCGATACGCGCTATGCCAAATAGCCGGGCAATGCCCGGCCTCACAAACAAGCCGCCTTCCATCAAGGCGGTTTTTTTGTGGGTGCGCTCAACACTGCAGGTTGAACCCGTTACCCGAATCGTGAACCCCGGATAAGTCCGGCTCACAGACACGCCGAGAGGCGTCATAGGAGTTGAAATGTCATTACCCCAGTCCGTTCAGGCACAAGCTGCCGCTGCCGCCAAGCACTTTGACCGCGAGCCAGAGAATCCCGACGCCGACAAAGCGAAGGCTCCTGAACGCGAGCAAAACCCGCCACGCGACGCTGAGAAGCCGGACACTGACAAGCCCGATACGCAATCCGCCGAGCCGCCGAAAGACGAGCCAAAAGCCGAACCCAAAACAGAGGCAAAAGATGCTCTGTACTGGGAGCACCGCTTTAACGTCATTCGCGGCAAGTACGACACCGAAGTGCCGGCACTGCGTAAAGAGAACGAACAGCTAAAGCAGCAGCTAGCCGATGCCAGTAAAGCACCCGACGCGCCTAAGCAGTCGCTGCCAGGTGTAAGCGATGAAGAGCTAGCTAGCTATAAGGAAGAGTATGGCGACGACCTTGTATCGCTAATGATGCGGTTAAGCGGCTCCCAGCAGCAACAGCCCAACACAGAGATCGCGCAACGCCTTGAGCGCCTTGAGTCTGAGAAGCAAGAGGATGCAGAAGCGCGTTTCTGGATCGGGTTAGAGCAAGCAGTGCCTAAATACCGCGAGATCAATAGCGAGCCAGGGTTCATGCAATTCCTTAGCACGTTCAATCCACAAACGGGTAAGCAGTACCAACAGGCACTCAGTCAGGCGCAACAGAGCCTAGACGCCAAAGGGGTGGCTGACGTTTTTAAACTCTATCTGAGTCAGGCGAAGCCAACGCAGCAGCAGCGCCAAGTCCCCGATGAACAAGTGGAGCCGCGCACCACGAAAGTAACGCAAACGCCGAATTCTCAAGGCGGCAAGTTGTGGACGGGTGCCGAGATTTCCCAGTTCTATCGCGACAAGACCGCTGGCCGCTATGCCGCCGATGAAGCGCAACGCCTGGAAGCCGACATATTCGCCGCCCAACGTGAAGGCCGGGTTCGTTAACCCGGCTGGCGGTTCCGATTCCTCGCCGTGAGGCGATAAGAGGTTATTCCAATGGCAGGCCCAGTACGCGACGCAAGTCATCCCGACTACTCCAGCACGTCCAGCCCAGGTTTTATCCCGCAGGTCTGGTCGGGGAAGATGGTCGAAAAATTGTATCAGCGAACCTGCTTCGCTGAGATTTCCAACACGGATTATGAAGGGGAAATTAAGAGCCAGGGCGATACGGTGATGATCCGCACCACGCCGTCTATCACCATCCGCGACTATGAGATTGGTGGCGGTCTCAATTATGAGAAGCCCACCAGCGACAAAGTCGAACTGCACATCGATAAGGCAAAGTACTTTGCCTTTGAAGTGAACGATGTCGATGAGTACCAGGCAGACATCAAGTTGATGGACAACTGGTCGGATGACGCTGGCCAGCAGATGAAAATCGCCATCGACAAGGTGATCTTGGGTGATGTGTTTGCCGATGCTGCCGCCGAGAACGCCGGTTCTGAAGCGGGCCGCGAGTCTGGCGGCTACGACATGGGCGAAGCCGGTGCGCCGGTGGGCATTTCCAAAACCAACATCCTTGATGTGCTAGTGGATTGCGGTTCAGTACTGGATGAGCAGAACGTTCCTGACGACGCACGCTGGATTGTGTTGCCTGCGTGGATGAACGGCATGCTCAAAAAGTCTGACCTGCGTGATGCCAGCGCCATGGGTGACAACCAGTCAGTCTTCCGCAACGGCAAGGTCGGCATGCTCGACCGCTTTGACGTGTACATCAGCAACAACATGTCGAAAGTCACCGATGCCACGACTTCACGCCAAGCCACCAATGTGATCTTCGGTCACAAGAAAGCGCTTACTTTCGCGTCTCAAATGACCAAGATGGAGAACCTGCCTAACCCGCAAGACTTCGGTCAGTTAGTGCGTGGTCTCAACGTCTTCGGCTATGAGGTCATTGACCCCAACGCCATGGGCCACCTGTACGCCGAGCGCGCTGCCTAAGCGCCCAATATCGCCACCCTCCGGGGTGGCGTTTTACTTACCGTGAGGTAACACGCGATGAGCAAGACACTGATTGAGCAGATTGAAGAGGCGGTGACCAAGGAAGATTTTGAGCCTATCGCCAAGCAGCTAAGCGTTGAAATCAATAAGCGCCAAGGCGTTGAGACGATTCGCGCCGAGCTTTTGGAAACGGCTGAAACGCTGGCAGAGCAGGGCGTCACATCTTCGGAAGAGCTAGACCCAGATGCCGGCGACTCTGACCTTGAGAATGTGCCAGCCCCTGAAAAACCCAAGTACCGGGGCCGGATGCTTAAGCATATCAAGAACGGGCGCACCTTCCCTTGGACAGCTGCGTTGGCGAAAAGCCGTTACATGAAGGAGGTGTAAGCCATGGCCGTCACGACTGTAGGCACCGTCATACGTAACGCCAAGCTGGTGTTGCAGGAAGTGACGGCCGCCGGTACCCGCTGGACGAACGAGGAGCTGCTGGGTTGGCTGAATGAGGCCTACCAAGCCATTGTGCAGATCAAGCCCGATGCATCTGCCATCAACGCTACGCTAGAACTGGTTTCTGGCACCCGCCAGGAAATTCCGAGCGATGGCATGCGTTTGATCGACGTAGTGCGCAACACTGCTGCCGGAAGTCAGAGAATGGGCATTATGGTTACTACGCGACGCTCACTCGATACGACTCGCCGAAGCTGGCATGGCGATGATGAAAGCATCGATATTGAGCAATATATGTTCGATGACCAAGATCCTACGCACTTTTATGTCTACCCGCCTGCAGCGACGGGCGCCGAAGTTGAGCTGATCTATTCGTCCACGCCTTCGCCACACGATGTAGCCCTAGGCCTAGATGGTTTGAAAGACGACTTCATCCGGCTGAATGACTCCTACGCACCGGTAATTACTGATTACATTCTCTATCGGGCCTACAGCAAAGATGCTGAACACGCCGCCAACCTCAATCGCGCTCAAATGCACATGCAGGCGTACATGGGGTCTCTGGGACAGAAGGTTGAGGTCGCGCGTGCTATCTCTCCCAACGCGCCTGACAACTCTTCCAATCCGCCACGGACGCGCCAGTAATGGAGCGCCTAGTTCAGTCGGTGGTTCAAGACGTGCCTGAAGCGCCGATGATGACCGTACGAGATCTGCTTGCGTGGGCAGTGATCGAGTTGTGCGAGCAAGGTAATGCGTGGGTTATTGATGATGAGCCCGTAGTGGTGGCCGCGAATACACCTTATGCAGAGCTAGAAGCACCACCAGGTGCAGAACCCATTCGGGTGCTGGATGTGTTTGATGGTGGCGTACGTCTAACCCCTGGTGGTGACTATCGGCAAACTTCACCGACTCGCATACAAATACTCCGTAAAACGAATGCCAGCTCCCTGTCCGGACGGCTAGCTGTTAAGCCCATGCAAGGCAATAAGCTGCCGCAAGAGCTGCTGTCATTGCATCGCGAAACGCTACGGTTTGGCACTTTGTCACGTGTACTCATGCTACCGCAGCCTTGGCGCGATACCGACATGGCCATGCATTACCAGAAGTACTGGATTGCAGGCGTTAACGATGCCAAGCGGCTCTCGGTATATGGCCACCAGTATGGTGGCGTACGCGTACAGCCTCGCCGCTTTATCTGATAAGGAGCACATGATGCAGACGACCACGTTAAGGGTTCGAGTATCGAGCCCTAATGGTTTTCCTGTTGCCGGTGCTACCGTGCAGGCTTCGCTGAAAGGCGTAGGCGTGTCGCTTCTTGAAGGGTATGTCGACCTTTCAATTGTAAATGCTACTACTGACGCGGACGGCATCGCAGAGTTAGCGCTTTGGCCTAGCGTTAACGGCACTACCGGGGTGGAGTATCGCATTGTTGCGCGCAGCGTCGATGGACGGCGACTGATTGATGAAAGCCTAACGGTTCCAGAATCAGAGGTACCGGTGTGGTTGCATGACATCGTAATGACGCCGCCGCCCACGCCAAAGCCGTATGACGAAGCCGGGATTGAAGCGATCCAGCAAAATCGCATACTTGCACAGAACGCACGGGATGGAGCCTATACAAGCGCGCAAGGCGCATCTTCAGCACGGCAGGATGTTTTATCTCTCAAAATCCAGGTTGATAGTGCTACGGCTCAGACGTTAGCAGCAAAAGACGATGCTGAGATAGCGAGGCAGGCAACAAGCAGCGCAGCTAATACCGTAACTACAATTGCGCAGCAGGTTAGCGAAGATCGCGAAGCATCCGCAACGTCGTCAAATACAGCAGTGGAAAGTGCCAGCACTGCACAGCAAGCTAAAAACGATATAACCACGCTTTACGGCGATGCTCAGGCGTTGAGCGATGCAAAGAATACAGCAGAGCAGTCAGCGGCTTCTGTGTTATCGCATTGGCAGGAAGTGAAAGACAAAACAGAGCAGGCGATTAACAGTGCAAGTAGCGCAGCTGGCAGTGCTAGCCAAGCGAGCATACACCGCGATCAGTCGAGTGTATTTGCTAACAAAGCGTTACTGGAAGCTGCTGTTGCCACCTCCGCCGCCGCTGTAATGGATGTTGTTATTGTCTCTACACAAAGCGCAACTGCAGCAGCTGAATTAGCCCGAGACGGCTCCGTCGAAGCAGCTGAACTTGCTGTTACAAGGAGTAACGCTGCGCTAGATCGTAGCGCTGACCTAATTGGGCACGCGAACGCCATTTACTCCGATGTTGAGCAAGCGCAGGGGGCCGCAGAGCAGAGCGTTGCTCAGGCGCTCAGTCTTTACGGCGATGCCCAGGCGTTGAGTGAGGCCGTTGAGAATGCCGAATCCTTTAGCAATACCGCTTTAGCGTCTCGAAACCAGGCGGAGCAATACGCTAGCAGCGCCCAGAGCGGCGCCTCTTTAGTAAGCCAAGAGCGCATAAATGCGCAAGATGCTGCCAAGCAAGCAGGGGTCTCTGCACAAAACGCATCAGATGACCGCAATGCTGTTGCCAGCCTGCGTCAACAAGTAGGAGTGCTACACGCAACAGTGGTTTCCCGCTCCAGCGAAGTCGCGGCAAGCGCCGCTGTCGTCGCAAGTCATTACGAGGAGGTCGTGAGTAGCGCGCATCAGTCTAGCGACGATGTCGCCATTACGTACGCTAACCGCGCAATTATCAATATTGCGCTCACTAACAATCTGATCGTGTTGAGAGGTTGATTATGTCACTTGAAAGCGCTGTTACTCAGCTAGAGCAAACCAATGCGACGCTAGTGCAGGAAGTCACGCGATTCCGCGATGCTGCGATGGGCTTAAACGCTATTTACCCTACTATCACAGCAGGGCGTCAAACTGTTGATGACGGTCAATATTACTCTGTCCCGGGAGGGGGAGCGTACATGCGCCTTTACCGTCGACAGGGCTCCAGCGCTGAGTTGATCGCGACATTCCCATCTCTTGAATCTCTGGTCGCTGCGCTTAATGACGCCACTGCGGAGGCTGAGTCGCGTGCCGCTACTGAGGCGGATCGTGCGCGTGATGAGGCTGACCGATCTGAAGTGTACGCGGATAACAAAGGGTACGTGACCCGTGAGCGGTTTAAGCAACGTTCGACACTGGGCTTGGATTTTGTCGCGGGGCGCTACTGGCGTGACAACGGGCAGCGCACTGAGACCAGGGTGATCAGTGAGGCACTCGACGTTACTCGCACGGCACCTAGCTGGGAGCTTGGTCCCAACGGCTTATTGCGTGAGATACCCACCGACGTGCTTGCCCGTAAATGGTCAGGCAGCCGTTGTGTCGGCGCTCGATTTAATACGGCGGCTACTAATCAGATTTTGAACAGTCGCGACCCCTCTGAGTGGGACTACAACGCCGCAACGCTAGCGGAGACGGACACTAAACTGGGAGAGCCCTTTGGTCGGATAGTGCCTGATGTCGGAATAGGGGGCAACAGTACTAGCGGTGGTCCGCGGTTTATGGCGTCAGGGTATTCAGAGGGAGACCGCTTCAGTTTTTCGGTTTTCTTGGCCAGTGCGGGGGTTACTACGGTTCACGTACGTAGAGCCAGCGCGACGCAAAGTTATTACACGCTGGCGATCATTGACTTAACGACGGGCACGCTGGTCGAGGCGGCAGACCACACGGTCCGCCTCACCCAAGAGGGCGGCGGCATTTTCCGTTTAGAGGGGATGGCGACGGTAGGCTCTGACGGGAATGCGGGCTACTGGATTGTTGCCAACGACCCTGCAGAAGCTGACGGTACCGCAGGGTTCTGGGTCGGTATGCCTCAGCAAGAGCTGGGCTACCCGACCGCGTATATTCCCACGCTGTACGCCCCAGCGACGAGAGATGCAGAGTCAGTCACCATCTCTAATGACGGGCCGATTAATCTGCAGCGCGGCACGTACCTGATTGACTTTACGATGCACGGGTTGGCCGCTAACGTCGGGATTATTGAATCCCCTGGGTTTTGGTCGGTGCGCACAGGGGACTCGGGTGATGATCA
>TARA_R110001583_G_scaffold50403_2_pt1 | contig 32666 bp, 35 predicted proteins | sample TARA_R110001583 | Tara Oceans TARA_R110001583 (sample SAMEA4398432) | marine metagenome | biome: Polar Biome; feature: [MES] marine water layer (ENVO:01000295) within the mesopelagic zone...; material: water (ENVO:00002006), including particulate matter (ENVO:01000060) such as...... | reverse complement strand
ACTTAACAGCCTGGCTTAGAGCATACAACAAAATAAAGGGACGTTTCATACTTTCTTGAACAAGTACATCAAAGCAAAAAAGTGGAGAATAACGTGTACACCTCCACTCTTTAACAATTCCAAAGCCTATTTATATATTTAATAGGAATTCTATCAAATTATCATCCCTATGTAATTCAAACTTCTTTCTCAAGCGATACCTACTAATTTCGACACCCCGAACAGATATATTCATAAGAGGTGCAATTTCCTTAGTTGATAGGTTCATTCTTAAATAGGCACACATTCTTAAATCTTTTGGGGAAAGCTGAGAGTATTCCTTTCTCAGTTTCTGAAGGTAATTTTCATGAACCTGATCAAAATGCAATTCAAATTGTTCCCAATCTTCTTCGCTATTGAATTCCTTTTCAACAGTTTTTGCCAATTTTTTAACTTGTACAAGAGCCATAGGATCCTGTATTTTTTTCAGAGCTTTTTTCAATTCTCCAAGAGCATAAGAAAGAACCTCATTTTTATGAATAATATTCATAGTCGAACTAGCCAATTCACGATTCTTGAAAACAACTTCATTTTTAAGCTTCTCGTTTCGTAGCTGCACAATTTCCTTTTCAACCATAAGTGCCTCTTCCCGAAACTTTTGTTCTTTAGCCTTCAACTCTTCATTCTGTTTTTGTTTTAGGCGTATTTGTACGATTTTTATTCTTCTCCTGATTAAATAAACAGTTAGGAGTAGAATAAAAATACAACCAAGTAGATAAACGGTATAAGCGATTAAAGATCTATACCAAGGTGGAGCAATAGAAAAATGAAATTCAGAAGATTGTGCTTTAATTCCATATTGATTTTGTGCATCAACTTTGAAAATATAATTTCCCTCAGGTAGATTCGTATATTCTTTTTGCAGCGTACTTCCACATACTGAAGGTTCATCCTCAAAACCGATCAATTGATAGTGATAACGCACTAAATCTGGATCGCTATATTGAGGTGCAGAAAAATTGAATCGTAAAGCATTACTTTTATAAGGTAATGAAACTGATACACCATCATCTATTAAACTGGTTCGATTTATATCACCAAAATAGATTATTGAATCATGAGGGCTTGTGATAGTAACTTCACGAATAAGCACCTGAAAATCGGAATCGTATTGTTTTGTTATAGAGGGGTTATAATGTACAAAGCCCCATTCGGTACCAATCAATACATTTTTACGATTGTAAGTGTATGCATTCTCAAAAGCATTTGTAAAGGCATCTTTCAAAGATACAAAGGGTTTCCTAATCATCTCATATGAGTTTCCTATTTGCCTCTTTAATAAGCCTAGGTTACCTCCCTGAAAAAACCAAATATCACCATTCTCGTCCTCTGTTGACTTACTTACTCTTCTATCTGTACCTAATAAATCATTTAGATATTTATGTGTATCAAAACGATCTAATTCTGGTGAGTACTTATAAAAACCAGTGGGACTTGAAAAAGCAATTTCTCCACGTATCTTATGAACATTGATATTCAAATTAGTACCAAAACCATTATTTTCATCATAAAAACGATAATTGGTACAGGTATCCAAAGCAGAGTTTAAAAAGATTCGATAAACCCCCTTATATCCATGACACATCCATATAGAATTATCATCATCCCATATCATTTCGCGAGAAGATTCATTAAAACCACCAATCTCTTTCACGAATTGCCATTTCCAATTACTCTTTGCCGATTTCTCAAACAAAACTAATCCTGAATAGGTCCCCCCTATCATTTGATTTGGGAACTCTTTTTTATACAGATATTTCCAGCCTCCTTCAATATCACAAATCAATTCAGCTTGCTTGTTTTCAATTCGAAAAGTCCCTTTATTATGTCCACAAATCAACTCGCCATCAATCACTTGTAATGACCAAACCTGTCCCAATGTATTTTTAACCAATTCTAAATCATCTGCTTTTAACTTAGAATCTGAGTCGATAGGAAGCTCTTTACAAAACAAGCCCATATTAGTACCCAAATAAAGATGATTGTTATGAACAATAGAGGTATATCCTGTTCCTATATCTCTATTCGTTTTCAAAAGAGACAAAGGAGAGCTAATCTCAATATAATCGATCCCATTATCGAGACCTAACCACAAATTTTTATCTTGATCTTGAAAAAGGCATAATATGGTATTATTTTGTAAGCCCTTATCCGAATTGATGTGCTGTATCAAAGCTCCAGACTTATCCATAATATATAAGCCATTCATCACACTACCAAAGGCATAAAGGTGATCATCAAGCGTTATAGCTGAAAATAACTGACCCTTTTGAAATCTAGCATTAAGACTTGTATTCCAGACTTGGACCTTATCCCCATCAAATAAAAATAGTCCAGACGCAGCAGTTGCAATAAGTATAGAATGATCAGAATAAGGCAAAATGCTCACAATTTCGATATCTTTAAAAAATCCTCCACCGCTCACCTGTTCAACATTCTGCTTATTCCAAAGACACAAGCCCTTTTCTTTTTCTTGGATAAATAGCTGATTATCTACTAAAAAACTATAGTGAAATTCAGTTTCGGCATTAAACACTGTAACTTCCCCACCCTTATAATAAAGTATCTTTTGAAAGGAATGAAAAAGGATGCCTTCTTCAAAGGGGAAAATTTGCCAAATCTCAGAAAAATTCCGTTCAGCCTCAGGTACTAAATCCACTAGAGAGTGATAACTCAACTTCCCCTGACTATCAGGTTCTAAATAACCAAATTCATTATACGCCCCTACATAAACCCTTTGCAAACTATCTACTGCCAGAGATCGGACCACAGAACTGTTTGGCATTGGAATCAATCGCCACGAATTACCATCAAATTCTAAAACCCCATCATTATTGGCAAAATACATTAAGCCATTTGAGCTTTGTACCATTTCCCAATTCTGTGAGCCTCCCTTATAATCACGTTTAGAGAAACTACGAATAAATGGAATCCCTACACTTTTAATCTCGGCAAAGGCACTGCTAACAACAAAACAAATGATAAAACTTAAACAGATAACTTTTCTCACAATAAAACGATTTTAGGATCAGAACCTTCTATTAGTCGCATTTCAGTCACAATACACAAAAAGGTTAGTATATAGATAAAGGGTAAAATAAACTTTAGAATAATATTTTCACACTTCTTCAACTTTGGAAAAAAAAAGATTTCATAAGATAGGAAAATAATATGAATCCTAATCAATAACAAAAATATGTCATCCTAATTCAATAAGGTTCCTTTGAGATACATCTATCTAAAAATGAAATATAAATCAGTCTATTCAAAACTTAAAAATAGAACAAGGTAGTCTTTTGACGACAACATAAACCTTAAGATTGCAAATGGTAATACATTAATAAGAGCTAATAAACACCCTCTATCCACGATAAAATATTAAGTATAAAACTTTGGTGTCTCTCCACAGCGCAACATATATATGACATAAATGTTAATCAAACTTAAAATCATTGTTTTTGATAAACTTGACAGATTTGACAAACAGACTGAGAAGCTATTTTACTTAATTTGATATCGCTAAAAACAAAAGCGAATCTAAAGCCATCTTACTGATTAAGAATAAAGCTCACAATCACAGTTACTTTACTAGCAATGGGATGATAAAGGACTACAAGGCGAGATTGATTACTAAATTGTATATAAACATACATAATGAAATTAATACATATGAAAATGAGCTGGGAACGCCTGTAATCCTATCGGGCGAAGAATAAAAATGATCAGAATAGGATGTAAAAAAACCGCGCATAGCTCGCCCAAAAATATAGCTCTCCGCCGCTTTCGGAAATTGTCCGCCCGAGTTCGAGGAGTCTCCGCCCAAGTTCGAGGAACCTCCGCCCGAGTTCGAGGAGCCTCCGCCCGATTTGGAAATAGTCCGCCCATTTTCACGGAAGCTAAAGCTAAATATTTAGGTGTTCGCCGCAAAAAATTGAATACGATCTCTTGAAAAGTAGACTTGATATAATAAGCCTCTGCTTTTCTCACACTCTCACTACCAGATTTATGATCTGGATTACTAAGCATCCATTTTATTAATACCCCAATATTTAATTTATGCCAAATAACGATAGATTATTTAAAATGCCAGAAGCCAAACTTCTTGAACATGCAGAAGTCGTAGCTAGTTTGTATCCTACTGATGTAGTAGATTTTTCAGCTTTCGATTCTACTTTTACTCTTGAATACGGAGCAACAATTAAGAATTCGATTAATGCCGTAACAGCACTTAAATCGGATCAAGTGGTAATAGATGAAATGGCTGAGCGTACACAAGATGTTCATGACGAGGAAGGAGAAATCAACCCTCCTTCTCATTCAAAAAAAACGCAAATCTCTATCAAGTAGCGGCTTGCGTTTTATTATATCAAAATTGATAAATTTTAATTAAGATTTCAATACATCAATCACTGCGATTCTTACTTCTTCAACATTTTTAATAACAATTCAGCTACAAGAGCAGATGATGCAGGATTCTGTCCAGTAATAAGGTTCCCATCCTGAACTGCATAGGCTTCCCAAGTTTTTCCACGACTATAGATGCCACCATTCTCTTTAAGCATATCTTCTACTAAGAATGGAACAACCTTAGTTAATTGAACTGCTTCTTCTTCCTCATTCGTAAATCCGGTAACCTTCTTACCTTTCACCAAGAACTCTCCATTTGCATTTTTTACATGTTTTAATGCTGCTGGAGCATGACAAACAAAGGCAACTGGTTTATTCGCTGCATAAAAATCCTGAATCAATTTCGCTGATGTTTTATCCTCTGCTAAATCCCAAAGCGGTCCATGACCACCTGGATAAAAAACAGCATCGTAATCTTCAAAATTAATGTTGGCTAGTGCAATTGTTTCTTTAACCATTTTCTGAACAGCCTCATCTTTGTTAAAACGCTCCGTATCTTCTGTTGCATTCTGAGGTAAATTCGAAGTTGGATCTATTGGGGCTGCTCCGCCTTTTGGTGTTGCAATCGTAATATCAACTCCCTGATCAACTAATGTATAATATGGGTTGGCAAATTCTTCCACCCAAAATCCTGTTTTGTGCCCTGTATCTCCCATTTGAGAGTGTGAGGTTAAAACAATTAGTACTTTTAAAGCTCCTGCTGCTATTGACATATCTTTGTGTTTTTAAATATTAATAATTGGTATATATTCATTTTGGAATTAGATCTTCACGACCATTTTCCCTTTGTTCTTGCCTTCAAATAAATTGATAAATGCTTGAGGTGTATTTTCAAACCCTTCAACTACAGTTTCAGTCGATTTCAGTTTACCTTCTTGCAACCATTGAGCCAATTTGGAAATGGCTTCGCCATATTTCGCCATATAATTGAACACTATAAAGCCTTGCTTTAATACTGAATTCTTAATCAAAATAGAATCCAACCTAGGCCCCATTGGCATACTAGTAGCATTATACATTGATATAGCACCACATACAATTACTCTTGCGAACGTATTCAGATTAAACATGACGCCATCTGATATTTCACCTCCAACATTATCAAAATAAATATCTACTCCTTCTGGACAGGCTTCTGTAATCGCTTGCGTCATGTTCTCGGTAGTCTTGTAATTGATACCTGCGTCAAAACCATATTCCGATTTTAATACTTCAACCTTTTCATCGCTACCAGCAATTCCAACCACACGACAACCTAATAGTTTTGCGATTTGACCTACAACACTACCAACAGCTCCGGCAGCACCAGATACAACAACTGTTTCCCCTGCTTTAGGCTTACCAATTTCAGTCAAACCTAAATATGCTGTAAGGCCTGTCATTCCTAGGAGACCTAAATAAGTTGATAAAGGAGCCTTGTTAGGATCAACTTTCATTAATTCCTCGCCATTGTGAGTCTGGTACTCTTTCCATTCTAGCATTCCAGTTACGAAGTCACCTTTCTTAAAGCCATCTAGGTTTGATTCCATGACTTCTGTAATCATTCCAGAACTCAAAGCCTTATTTAATTCAAATGGCTCGATATAAGATTTACCTTCCATCATTCTCCCTCTTAAATAAGGGTCAACTGAAATATAAGTTGCCTTTAAAAGCATTTCATTTTCATTAATTTGTGGTAAATCCTCATTTACTAAATTAAAATCGGACAATTGAGGTGTACCTATTGGCCTTGTATTTAAATGTATTGTTTTCATTTTTCTCTTATTATTAATGAATGTTCATTCTCTTGTTAGGATAAAAAAGGGTGAATGCATTAAGTAATCATCATAAACGCCCTAATTCTTCTATTTGATCAGATTCTAAGATCTGTGTCTTTGGTTTCAATTTTGCTAAATGATGCATAGCACTTGCAATAGATTCAGCTTCAATAGCTCTATACTTTTTAAACTTCCCAACTAAAAATATTTGAGCTATACTTATGAGTAACCCGCCTATAGACTCACCAATTCGTGTCTCTTCTCTAAAACCTTTTATTAATGATGGTCTGAGAATATAGGTATTAGGAATATGCTGATTTAAAACGGCATCTTCCATCTCTCCTTTGGTTTTATTATAAAAAATTTGGCTCTCCGCATTGGCTCCTAGTGCCGAAACAACTAGAAAGCTACTAATTCCATTTTTCTTAGATAAGTAAGCTGCTGAAACAGGAATACCAAAGTCAATCTGCTTATAAATCCCTTTGTCCTTCGTTTTATTGGCTGTCGTTCCAATACAACAGAACACTTCGTCTCCAATAAAATTAGAATCAAAAGCCTCTAATTTTAAAAGATCTCCTATAAATACTTCTAATTTTGGATGTTTAAGTCCCAAGGCTCTTCGTGAAAACACTTTAACTTTCTCATAAGCTTCATCAGCTAATAAACGATTTAAAAGTAATTTCCCTGTTAAGCCAGTTGCGCCAAGAATTAATGCCGTTTTTCCCATCTCTTCTTTTATTATATTCGAATACTATCCCAAGCTGCTTGAAAAGCAATAGCTTTTAAGTCTTCTTTCAACTCAAAATCTTCTCTTTGCTGTGCAGTCATTAAAAATGCTAAAGGATATATGGCATAAGCATAGAGAATGTATGGACAAACATCTTTAATGATCCCTTCGCTCTTTCCTCGCTCCCATAATTTCAATAAGGGCTCAATATTCTTCAATCCCTCTTGTCTACTTTTTTCATCAATCATAGGTGTGTTATCACACTGTGAGAGAAAATTCGATTCTTCAGGCTGATCAATTTTATAATTAGCAATATTATTCCATATAATCTCAAATCCTTTTTTAACAGGCATTTCCTCGGAGAAATTTTGAAAAGCGTGCTCGCTAAAAGCACTCTTTACTTCAAGGTATAATTGGTTGATTAAATCTTGCTTATTCTTAAAGTAAATATAGATTGTAGCAGGTGACACATTAGCCAATTTCGCTATTTTTGACATAGGCGCTGCATGGAATCCATTATTATTAACTAAACTCAAAGTTGCCTTTAATAAGGCTTTACGTTTATCTGGACTCTTTACTCTTGTTACCATAGTTTGCTCATTACCGGTGATGATACTTGCTTAATTTTCCAAGCTATTGCTAAAAACAGAAACTGGAATGGTAATCTTATTAATGCCGCCTTATGAGATCCAATAGCAGGTGTATCTGAAATGATATCCCAAATATGTACGGGTAAAAAAAGCAACATTAGGATGAATATACCTGTAGCTGCAATTCTTGCATATTTTGCAAATAACAAGAACACACCTAAAGCGACTTCAACAATTCCTGATAGATAAATTATTGCCATGGGAAATGGTAAGAAGCTCGGCACAAATGGTAAATAAAAATCGGGCTTTATAAAATGTTGTGCCCCTCCCATAAGCATAAATAGGGCGAAGAATATTCTAACTCCAAACCATATCTTATTTGTAATACTCATCCTAAATTGTTTAATATTCGATAATATTTCATCAGTATTTAATACACTTTCCTGATTCTGTTGATACAAATATATATAAATATTTTAATAATGAATGAACGTTCATTTTTGTTTTAACAATTTTTATATAAAAAAAGGCCGAAACTTGCGTTTCGACCTACAAACTAAACTTGAAAACTAAACTTGATGTAAAATGGATTATTTAGACTCGTGGGAAAAGAATTTTAGGATCAAGAAACCTATTAAGCCAGAAAGTATAGATGCAATAAGAACAGCAAACTTTGCCAAACTCAATACGGCAGGATCTGTAAATGCTAGTTGAGACACAAAGAAAGACATCGTAAAACCTATTCCTCCAAGGAAGCCAATTCCAATAATTTGTGCCCAACATACATCAATAGGCTTTTGAGCAAAGCCCAAACGAACTCCAGCTAGTGCAAAAAGATAGATACCTAGGGGTTTCCCTAGAAAAAGACCCAATATAATTCCTAAAGATATGGGTTCGAATACCTGCCCCAGTAATTGATGGTCTATAATAATACCTGCATTGGCAAAAGCAAAAAGAGGCACAATAAGATAGGCTACCAATGGATGTAAAGCATGCTCTAATCGCTGCAATGGAGAAATAACCTCCTTACAGTTTTCCTCAATCGTTTCTACTGATGACTGTATGTGCTTGTCAGTCTCTGCCACAGTTGATTCAGCAGGTATCTTGCCCATTTGACTTAATAAAGACGTACCCGATTTTACAAATTCGAAGACCTCTCGATTAGCTCGCGCTGGAATGGTTAAGGCTAAAAGAATACCTGCTAGTGTAGCATGTACACCAGACTTTAGTAGAACATACCAAAGTATAAGACCTAAAAATAAATAAACAGGGATAATCCTTATCTTTAGTAAATTCAAACACCAAAGTAAAGCATATATACCTCCACCATAAATCAGATACATCCAATCAATCTCAGAGGTATAAAAAAGAGCAATTACAATTACAGCTCCAATATCATCGACAATAGCAATTGAGGTTAGTAATAACTTTAAAGAAACAGGAATTCGCTTTCCTAGTAGGATCAATATACCAAGTGCAAATGCTATATCTGTTGCCATTGGAACTCCCCAACCATGTGTCCCCGCCCCTGTCTGGTTAAAATAGACATAAACCAAAGCTGGAACCAACATACCACCTACGGCAGAGAAAATTGGTAAGCTGGCATTTTTGATAGAAGATAATCCTCCTGTAAGCATCTCCCTCTTAATTTCGAGACCAACTACAAAGAAGAAGATTGCCATAAAACCATCATTAATCCAATGGATCAGAGTTTTGCTCAGTTTCCAATCTCCAAAATGCAAACCAACATATTTCTCCCAATAAGCAAGAAATTCTTCTCCCATATAGGAATTAGCGATAACTAGTGCGATCATGGTAAATGCCATAAGAACAATACCACCAAATGCTTCTAACCTTACAAATTCTACTAAGGGGTCTTTAATGCGTTCTAATAGTCGTTTTCTCTTTATAAATTGTATCATTCTTTATTCTTTTAGTACTAATCGGTCTTATATACAGATTGGATTGGCATGAAAACCAATTCTATGATTTAGGAATGGTTGGTCGTTCCAACCCCTTTTGCATACTGCAAAAACAGTAATCTACTAATGCTTTTGAAATAGGAGAATCCCTACTTCCATTCAAAAAAACAAGGTAAAACTATAAATTTACTAGCTGGTTCTTGAAGGCATAAATCACTAGGTTAACTGTGTTGAAGGTATTGGTTTTTTGAAAGAGGTTACTTTTATGCTTTTCAACTGTTTTTGGACTTAGAAAGGTTCTCTCAGCAATTTCCTTATTGCCATACCCTTTGCATATAAGATCAATAATTTCCTTTTCTCTTTCTGTGAATACAGGTAATACTGCTTGCTCTTTTTTACGTTTCTTAAAACGATGAAGCTTATCGGAAAGTAGGCTTACTATCTCATCAGAAAAATAATTACCTCCATTATGAACCTTCATAATCGCCTTCTCAAATTCATCTAACTCAGAATTCTTCAGCATATAAGCCTCTACACCAGCCACAAGCATCTTCTCCAAGTAATCCTCGTCAAGAAAAGTCGTTAACGCAATAATTTTAATATCAGGAAACTGCTCAACTGCACGGCGGCTTGCCTCAACGCCATCAACATGTGGCATATTGATATCCATAAAAACAATCTCAGGTACTTTTTTTTCAAGCAAATCTAGAAACTCTTGTCCGTTAGATGCCTCACCAATAATTTCAACATAGGGAAAACTCTGTAACAAAAGACGGAAGCCATCTCTAAAAATCTTATGATCGTCAACTAAAACTATCTTTATTTTTTCCATCAAATTGCTTTTTATCTATTCAACTAGTTAAATTCAATATTCATTGTGAATCCTTCTCCTGGCGAAGTTTGTAGCACACAATGCCCTCCTATAGACTCAACTCTTTCTACAATATTTGAAAGTCCCATTTTATCATTCCCATGCATGCTCAGCTTACTCATATCAAACCCAATCCCATTATCTTTATAGGAAATAATGACGCGCCCTTTTTGTCGAGATAAATGAATATTCGCTTTGTTAGCATTTGCATGTTTTAAACTATTATTCAAGAGTTCTCCAGTAATTCGATAAAGCATCACCTCGCTACTCTTTGTCATTTCCCCAGTAAATTTGCTACTATCAAATTCAATATTCATCTCACCAATACTGCTAATTTTAACACATAGCTTTTCTAAAGATTCTACAATATTATAACGATTCAATATTGATGGATTCAAATTATTAATGACTTCGCCTACTGCCTGTAGTGCTTGATTTGACAGGTTCGTGATATATTTCAATTTTTCACCAGCTGGTTTATTTCCAACAAGTTCTTTTTCGAGAATCTTGCTGTACATGCCTACACTAGATAATATGGCTCCCAATCCATCGTGTAAATCCATTGCAATCCTTTTCCTTTCTCTTTGTTCTACATCCATCGTATTACTAAGAATCTGACGTTCCGCTTTAATTAACGAATCCATCAATCTAGCAATTAAAGTCAAACTCAGTACAAGAATTATAAAGATAGCGACAAGTAAAAAGAAGATCTCTTTTTTTAATCTCGAGTTGCTCTCGTTAATGTAAGTTTGTAAGGCATTTTCATACTCAGTGAAGATTTTATTGAAATTAAGGTAGGCTCGCAACATCGTGCTATCTACACGTTGCTCATTTAAATATTGTCCTGATTTTATGAGTTCGTCTAAACGTTTTACTGAAGCTTTCGTTTCCAATAGTTTCTGTTCAAATAACTCACTACTATCAGGTATGGTATGTTTAGTTTCAGCTACTATATCAGCCAATTTAATTAGATAAGAATCAGCCTCATTAAAGCTTTCTGCTATCCCATTAAAGGATAAGCTGTCTCGTTGCATAAGGAAGTTATCCATTTCAATCCTACCATTGAAGACTTCAACCTCTACTTTCTCTGAATACTCAACAAGTTTAATATGTCTAGCGTCGATAATTGAACTAGTCCAAAAAGTATATATGATTCCACCAAAGGCAAAAACACTAAATAGAAGCAAAACAGAAATCACTTTTTGCTTAATAAGAAAACTCTTTTTTGTAAGCATATATCTAAGGCCTTTGTCAATTTTCACAGGAGTAAAACAAATTTACAATAAAAAATAAGCTCAAAACATATTAAATCTATTTTCAAGCCAAAAAGGAAAGCTTCCTACCACAAGTTAAGGAAACTTCCCTATACCTTAAACTACATTGATCAGCCCCCAAGCAGCACAATAGTAGTATACAGCTAATTGACCCTTTCATTATTATTATTGTCCTATAATTATTCTAAAACTCGCTCTACCATTGGCTTACCAGCTTTTATACTGACAGGAATGTTGGCTCCTAATATATCTTTCAGAAAACTAACTTTTGTTGATTCCAATCTTAAAACTGGCTTCACCGAGTCGTGTAATAACCTAGAAGTAAAATTCTCAGATTGCGCATTCCCAAATAAAATATCTTGAGCACCTTGAGCTAAGACTAAATCGGCTTTTTCCTGTTTAGCATACTGCAACAGGCTTTCAACCTTATCATCATCTTCATTCTCAATTATTCTAGCTTCACATTGAATTCCTTCATCACGAATAGAACGTTCTAGCAACTTTGCCTTTTTATAGGCTAAACTTTGTTCCAATTCTATTTTCACATTTAATACTGAGATTAAAGTAATTCGAGAATTTAATTTCTTCCCTAGATATATGGACCAATTTAATAGATCTCGTGACTGCTGTCTGATATCAACAGGAACAAGGATATTTCGCACGCCTCTATAGGTCCATCTATCCTTCACTGAAAGAACTGGGCAATTTATGTCTTGAACAATCTTATCAGCACTGTGTTTTTTCAACTTGCCAACCAAGCCCTCAATTCTTTCATTCTTACGAATGATAACCAAATTATAATTTTCCTTATTAGCGACTTCAATAACAACTGGTACATGCTGACCAATTTCAACTCTTAAATCAACATATTCAGGAATTCTACCCTTAAACTGTATTTTAGCAAATCGAATTAGCCGAACCATGGCTCTTGCTTGCAGTCTCTTATTTAATTCATTCTGCACTAAACTTTGGATATTTGAAGCAGCAGGAGTCACATGAATCAAGGTAATTTTTGAATTCATTTTCTTCTTGAAAAAGACAGCTTGCTTCAAGGCATCTTCCCCATCACCACTTAGGCTAACAGGAACAAGAATACGTTCTAGTTTAATATTTTTCATATCAATCTCTCTTTAAAATTTCAAACACGAATACCTTTACTTTTTAACAACCAAGAATCCAAACAAGATTTTATCCCATTCTGAAATTTTCGATTCAAGTTCTTTTCAAATACAATCAGCTTGCTTTTTCCACTTCTCAAAAATTCTTGTATTTCTTTTTGCCCTTCACCTTTTTCTACCTGAGAGAAGATTAATTTTGCTCCTTTACAGTTCTCTATTAAAGGCAACACTCTTCTTTTTCTAACTTCTTGTGATTCAAACAAGCTTGATAAACAGACGCTAATATTAGGTTTTTCGCTGATAGCTATCTTTTTCAGAACTGATAAGTTTGACGAATTTGTCTTAGGTGTATCTGCTAGCATAAAAGCTTCTGATATGCTATTATCTTTATCTAATCCTGTCAGTACAAATAAATCTTCAGAAACATTATCAATTACCTCATTCATTCGATTCTTCCTTAATAAGAAATTCTCATAATTGGGTGAACCCAACACAACTTGCCAGTGCTGAGATGTATATGTAGCAGTCTTAAAAAAAGTGGTTAAATCACCTTCAAAAGAGATCAATATAATCTGATCATCGGGCATGGAATAACGACTTTGCAAATACTTTTTAAGATTATTCAACTCACTAGTTGCAATATTCTCTAACATAGGAGATAAATCGCGTACCATTGATGATCCAAAGTTCGGTTTCTGCCAAGTTTGAATTAAATGAACTAATGAACCTGGACGATAGAGATATCGCATTGCAAAATATATGGCTGCCATATTACCATCTGAATAATCAGCTAAAATCAGAATATTCGAATTTTCCTTTATTTGTGTGTCAATTTCCCTTGTCTTCATATCTCAATTTTTATTGGACAAATGTATGGGCTATAAAGCATCAGAGAAACAGGGCAAGTCCTAAACCGACTGGGGGAAAACCCTACATTCTTTACTATTACAAATTTTTAACATATTTTTAAGATAGATCTAAGACTCTCAATAAGAGAACGTCGAGAGGGCATATAAGTTAAATTACTATACAAGTGATTATAGGTAACCTCATATGGTGTAATACCCCTTGGTATTTTATCTACATTTACATCATCAGTAAAGAATATGAAGAACTTTAGCACTCGTTTAATACTTATAGCTTTACTTTTTGTAGTAGGTCCAACAATTCACAAAATTGTAATGGCAAAACAACAAAAAGATGCTATCTACATTCCTATTTCTGAGGCTGATCAATCATCATTAGAAGAAGAAAATGAAGAGTATGAAGGCCAAGTTGCCTGTTCTCTTCCAGACTATATAAAGCTTTATTATAAACAGATTTCTTTCACTATTCGAGCTTCGCTTTTCCCTTTAAGTTTAGCAGATACTTCCTTTTCACCTCCTCCTATATAATATTGGAAATTTGGCGCATAAACATTCCTATTAAATCTATTTTTCGCATTTTCTACCTCAATTGGTAAAAGAGATTTAAATTAGCTTGCAAGCTTAAAGCCCTGTGCCTTATTGCCATAATTAAAATATCAAATCCTCCTTCTCAGGATTTATTTTTACTTTATTACTATTAGATCAGAGAAAATAATGAGATCACAATCAGCACAAAAGAATCGCAAAAACAGACTCCAACTAACTCACCAGTATTATTCTTATACAGGATTTTATAGTTTTATTTGGGAGAATATCAAGAAAGCAATTTTGCCTTTTATCCTCATTGTAGGTGTACTAATATTGCTAGATCGGTTCATCATCGACTTTAACACTTTCTTTGAATATGTCACTGAGAATTATTCTGCAATAAGTATATATTCTCTTTTCTTCACATCAGAATCAATACTTGGATTAATTCCTCCAGAGTTATTTATTGCATGGGTCAAGACCCTAGATAATTCATTCATTAACCTATCTCTACTTGCCTTACTATCTTATTTAGGAGGTTGTGTTTCCTATTTCATCGGTAGAAGTATACTTAGTATTCCTAAAGTGAGTCATTATATTGAGTCGAAAATGACAAAACACATTATTAATATTCGTAAATGGGGTGGTTTTTTAATCATTGTAGGAGCTTTACTGCCTATTCCATTCTCTATGGTTAGTATCGCTTCCGGAATCATTAGCTTCAGTTTTAAAAGGTATTTGATGTATGGATTATTCAGATTCCTACGCTTTTATTTATATGCATTAGCCATCTTCTCATTGATGAGCTAGCAAAAAAAATCCCAGCTCAAAAAGCTGGGATTTTTATGTTAGAATTCTATTCTAATTTAAACTATTGATTACAAGCTTCAACTTATTCTGAATTTCAATTGCAATTTCCCCTAAGGTATCATTTTCTACCGTAGCCATCGATGCAATAGGATCAACAGCCGATACCTCGATATCACCATTATCCTGTTCCTCAACAATGACATTACAAGGAAGGAAAACACCAATCTTATCTTCTCTTTGTAAGGCTTTGTAAGCATAGTGTGGATTACAAGCTCCTAAAATGACATACTTCTTAAAGTCAGCGTCTATTTTCTTCTTAAGCGTTGCTTTTACATCAATTTGAGTTAGTACTCCAAAACCTTCCTTTTTCAATTCATCAGTAACCTGATCGATAGCTTCATCAAAGTTTTTTGTTTTTAAAACCTTATTAAAATAGTAGCTCATAATTTGAATCTTAAATTTTAATTAACTCGAATATATATAAAGCTGAAACTAATAGCCTAATGTAATTTTACGTTTCACTAATTTAACGAATTATATCCCAATAAAAAAAGCCTCTGATTATTCATCAAAGGCCTTTCAATTATAAATACTTTAATCTATTTCTTAACAAATGTAACAGTAGCAAATGCAGTAGGCAATTCCGTACCATCTCCTAGTGGAGCATCAATAATCAATGAAATTAATCCTTGTGGATCTGCATCGGCATTAGCAGATGTAAAGCTTATTCCATCATCAGTACCCGAATCGTAAACAGCTGCTGTTATTGTTTTACTAGTTGCAAAGTGAGTCCCATCATATAGGTTTACATTAAGAGCTGCCACATACCAATCTGGGCTTGGAGCAACCATTGAAACCAATGTTACCGCTGGATTTTCAGAATTCACATCTACATCAACAGTAATTTCTCCAGTTCCACTTCCCAATCCACTTCCAATAACAAAATCTAAACCTTCTCCAGCAGCAATTTTAGCTTCTAACTCAGTTTGTAGTGTTGCGGTAGCTCCATCTTCTGCCATCGATTCTATACCCGCCGAAGCTGTCGTTCCAACATTAAATAATTGACTCGATGCTGGATGACTCCATCCAATCAAAGGCGAAAAGTGGGCTCCTGATGGATAATCTTTTGGGAAATCTGTACTATTCCAATGCATAGTAAATGTTACTGTGTATGAAGCATCACCTTCAATTCCCATCTCAACAGGTCCGTCACTTTCTGAACAACTTGCAATAAAAAGCCCAAGTATTAGATATAAATACGATTTTATTTTTTTCATAGTTCAAATATATAATTTCAAAAATTCATATAAAAACAATTATCCCTTGAAACGAACAGTATCTAATTACCGACTAACACTATTTTTATTTATTCTAATTAAGCAAGTTGGGAAATCACGAATTTAATTGAAATTATTTTGAATACCTCAAGCGTAATACTTTGTTATTCGTCTCTTTATGTATTAATTCCTCTATAAGTTCAAAACCATATCTATCATAGAATGCTCTTCCAACATTGTTTCGTTCAAAAACCTCAACCTCCATTTCTTCATGAAAATCTGAAACAAAATCCATAAGCTGTTTACCTATTCCCAAACCATGATTGTCAGGACGAACAAATATTGCTCCGACTTCATTACCCATCATAGAAATAAAACCTAGAATTAGCTTATCTTTTTCGAATACCCAAGTTGACGTATTTGGAATATAAACATCACGAATATTCCTCTTCTCCATGCCCATAAAATCGGCATCTAAAAAAGGATGAGCCATTCTTGACGCTTGATACCAAACCTCTAAAATTTCATCTATATCACTTTCCTTATATTTTCTAATCATTTTACGCTCCTGTTTTCGATATCTAATTTAAATCAGCATCTATACATCATATCATCTCACTAACAACAACTTAAACACTGATACTATTTATAAAACCACAACTCTATAAGATACGAATCAATTGTCAAAGAGTCAATTCCTAATTCATTTCTTTTGAAATGAAACTTGTTTTAAATAAAAATGTGCCATAACATTGCAGCATGAAAACAAATATGACACAAAATAAATTTTGGTGGAACTTCTCAATAAATCATATCGAGAAGGCTTAGCCATATGCACATAATTCATATACTAAAAGACCTGCTTCTCGCAGGTCTTTTTTTTTTGCTCAAAATCGTAGAATTCTAATTATAAAATCAAAATACCATGACATTCAAAGATTATTTTAAAAATTTCCCTAACGAAGAAGGTTATTTCGGAGAATTCGGTGGAAGCTTTATTCCACCAGCGCTTGAAGAAGAAATGAAACGCATTAATGAGGCCTACTACTCTATTAGTAAATCTCACGAATTTATTTCAGAATTAAGAAGTATTCGTAAGCATTTCCAAGGGCGTCCAACGCCAGTATACTACTGCAACCGTCTATCTGAAAAATATGGTGGACGCATCTACCTTAAGCGTGAAGATCTTAACCACACAGGAGCTCATAAATTAAACCACTGCATGGGCGAGGCTTTACTAGCTAAATATATGGGTAAAAAGAAACTTATCGCTGAAACTGGAGCTGGTCAGCATGGGGTGGCATTAGCAACTGCAGCTGCTTACTTTGGTTTAGAGTGTGAAATTCACATGGGCGAGGTTGATATTGCTAAAGAGTACCCAAATGTGATGCGAATGAAGATACTTGGAGCTACTGTTATACCAGTTACTCACGGTTTAAAAACACTTAAAGAAGCAGTAGATTCAGCCTTTCAAGCCTACCTGAAAGATCCTATCACTACCATTTACTGTATCGGTTCTGTTGTTGGTCCTCACCCATTCCCAATGATGGTTCGCGAATTCCAACGTGTTGTGGGAATTGAAGCTTGAGATCAATTTGAAGAGATGACAGGTGAATTACCAGATAACGTGGTAGCTTGTATTGGTGGTGGTAGTAATGCTATGGGAATATTCTCAGCCTTTTTAGATGATACAGATATCAAACTTCATGGCGTTGAGCCTGCTGGTCATGGTATCGATAAAGAAGGTCAACATGCTGCTACTCTTACTTTAGGTAAGCCAGGAATTATACACGGCTTTAAGTGTTATACTTTACAAGATGCCAAGGGAGAACCAGCTCCTGTCTATTCTGTAGCAAGTGGATTAGATTACCCTGGGGTTGGTCCAGAACACTCTATGCTTAAAGATTTAAAGCGAGCGGAATATCATCATATTGATGATAAGGAATGTATCGATGCCCTCTTTGAATTAAGCCGACTGGAAGGTATTATTCCAGCACTTGAATCTGCGCATGCAATTGCTTATGCTGTAAAATTAGCTAGGACAAATCCAAAGCAATCAATCCTTGTAAATCTTAGTGGAAGAGGCGATAAAGATCTTGACTATGTATTGGAAACCTACGGTTTACCAGAAGATAGATGTTAATACCTTTAAATAGATAATAAAAATGGCGACCACAATGGTCGCCATTTTCACTATATAATATCGTAAGTGATTACTCCTCCTCATTTAAGGATTGAAAACCTTTCCCAATGATCTCATTTGCCTCAGTAACATTAACGAAAGCTTCTGGATCAACCTCTTTTATATGTAATTTAAGAATCTCAAGTTCTCTACGACTCATTACTGAGTAAACCATCTTTCTTTCTTGTCCTGAATAAGCACCAGTTCCTTGAAGAATAGTTGCTCCACGCTTAAGGTCATTTTTAATTTTAGCAGCAATAGATTCATAATGATCGGAAACAATCATCACTGTCTTGTGATAACTAGCACCACTTACAACCATATCGATAATTTTACCTTCAATATAAATAATGATCAATGAATAAATTGCAAACTCCCATCCAATAGTACCCGTTTCAGTTGGCTGGATAAGTGTGAACAACACAATAATACCATCAACAATCATCACTAACTTACCTAAAGATAGCTTTGTATACTTTGCCATAATCATAGCAATAATATCAGAACCACCCGAAGTTGCACGTGACTTAAAGATAAGCCCGATAGCAATACCATAAAATACACCAGCAACAATTGTATTCAACATCGGATCAAGAATAACCTTTGGATAACCAACAGAAACAAAAGTTTCCATAATCCATACAGTAGATAGAATTATTGCAATACTTACAATTGTCTTAACCCCAAATCGAGGCCCAAGAATAATTGTACCGAGAATTACCAATGGAACTTCCATTGCCAAAGTACAATAACTAATTTTCCAGCTAAACATTGTGTTTAAAACTGTAGCAATACCATAAACGCCTCCCGGCGCTAATTTGTAAGGTACTACAAATAGAATGTCAGAAACAGCGAAGATAATACTACCTACAATGAGGTAAGCATAGGTAGAAAGCCATTCGTTTGACAAAAATTTTTCTTTAGTAATAAAAGCCATTCTTAGTGTTGTTTAGTAACTAAGCATTCCATTATCTGTAATGCTTAGAGATGTTTAAATCGGCGACAAAAGTAATCGGCTTTAGCTAAATTACAAGCACTCAAACAAAGAAAATTACATGTCAAAAAACAGTATTTTATTAAACTCAATCTATTGTATATAAAAAATGTTTATTTTATCATCAAATTTACTACCTACACACTCATAGATAGTGAGTTTACGAAACTTACTCTTACCTCAGAATCAAAGTTCTATGAGCACTTGGATGACTCGGAAAAAAAAGACCCCAGTCGGGAAACTGAGGTCTAAAATTTATAATTAATAATAGCTTAACTTAAGCCACTTCGCTTCAATAATGGTTCAATGGATGGCTCTTGTCCGCGAAAGCGTTTGTAAAGATCCATTGGATGTTCGCTTCCTCCTCTTTCAAGCACATTCATTCTAAATGAATCAGCTGTTTCTTTATCGTAAATACCATTTTGCTTGAAAGCATCAAATGCATCAGCATCTAAAACCTCAGCCCACTTGTAGCCGTAATAACCAGCAGCATATCCACCTGCGAATATGTGCGAGAAAGCTGGACTCATACACGATGTTTCTAATCGTGGGAATAACTCAGTAGCTTGCATAGCTCCAGATTCAAATTCTGCAACTGACTCATCAAGTGGCTTTTCTATAGAATGCCAAGCCATATCGTTCAAACCAAAGCTTATTTGACGAACAAAAGCATAACCCGAATGAAAATTACCACTGTCGATTATCTTCTGAACCAAATCAGCAGGAATCTTCTCTCCGGTTTCATAATGTTCAGCTACCTTATCAAGCCATTGCTTCTCGAAAGCATAGTTCTCCATAAACTGTGAAGGCAACTCTACAAAATCGCGATAAACGCTTGTTCCCGATAAACTTGGGTAATTACACTGCGAAAGCATACCATGCAATGCGTGACCAAACTCGTGTAAGAATGTTGTTACCTCACCAAAACTCAATAAAGATGGCTTAGTTTCGGTTGGACGCGTGAAATTGCAGACAATAGAAATATGCGGGCGATGATCTTTCCCTGTTTGCACAAATTGCTCAGCATATGAGGTCATCCATGCTCCTCCTTGTTTGCTATCGCGAGGATGGAAATCAGCATAAAAGACCGAAAGGAAATCACCTTTCTTATCAAACACCTCATAAACATCAACCTCTTCGTGATACTTATCAATCACGGTATTCAGCTTAAAAGTCAGGCCGTATAAATCAGTGGCCAGGTCGAAAACACCTTGCTTCACTTTCTCTAACTCAAAATATGGACGAGTCAGTTCATCGTTAACCTGATACTTTTCTGTCTTTAGTTTCTCTGCATAATAAGACCAATCCCAACGTTGCAATACAAAGTCAGCACCAATACTTTTAGCGTAAACCTGCAACTCTTCAAATTCCTCTTTGGCTTTAGGCATAGACGCTTCAAGCAGTTCATTCAGAAAATCAGTTACTTTACCAGGACTTTCGGCCATACGCTCTTCCAAAACAAATTGAGCGTAGCTTGGATAATCGAACAACTGCACTTTTTCTAAACGCAAAGCCACAATTTTCTTAATGATCTCCTGATTATCGAACTCATCGTTAAAACATCGAGACGTATAGACCTTAAACATTTTTTCGCGCAATTCGCGATTGTCTGCATATTGCATAAAAGGCACATAGCTTGGAAACTGAAGTGTAAACACCCAGCCCTGCTTATCTTTCGCCTTAGCTGTAGCTGCTGCAGCTTCCAATACGCCATCAGGCAAACCAGCCAATTCTTTTTCATCAGTTACATTCAGCTCGAAATTGTTGGTCGCTGCCAACACATTTTCGCCAAACTGAAGCGTTAATTGAGAAAGATCCTTCGATATTTCACGAATTCTTGCCTTCTTATCGCCTACCAAATTAGCACCCGAACGAACAAATGATTTATAACGCTTATCCAAAAGCATACTTTGCTCGGCATTCAAATCAAGATTCGCCTTATTGTCGTGTACAAGCTTAATTCTTTCCCATAGTGGCTCGTTCATTACGATATCATTCGAAAATTCACTCAATAAAGGTGAAACATCACGCGCCAAAGCTTGCATTTCGTCGCTTGTATCGGCATGATTCAAATTGAAAAACACAGATGAAACCTGATCCAGTTGCTCTCCAATAAATTCCATAGCAACAATGGTATTCTCGAAATTTGCAGCCTCCTTATTATTGGCAATCTGATCAATCTCTTCTTTAGCAATTTTGATGCCCTCAAGAAATGCAGGCATATAGTGCTCCATCTTAATTTCGCTAAATGGAGCGGTATGATGTACTGTGCTAAATTTGCACAACAATGGGTTTATATTCTTAGTCATAATTCTGATTTACTTTTTTGTGAATCTTGCGAAAATAGAAATGCCTCTCCGCAAGGATTAACAAATATAGAAAATATCTGATTGTGGATTGTTACGAATGCAATCAGCAAAGTTTGTCTTTTAGGAAGATTTAAGATTTTTCGAACAAATCGAGATCTATTTTTATTCAAAACATCTTACTTTCGTCGATAAATAATCACAAAATACCAAAAGCATGCTCAAACATATAGCTCTATTCAAGTTCAATAAATTTGAAAGCATCGAAGAGAAAGAAAACTATTACAATAGAATTAAAGATGTTTTTGATGGTCTGGAAGATCGAGTTCCTGCAATTAAATCGCTACAAATTGGTTTTGACGAACTTCAATCGGTAAGTTCCTATGACTTTGTTGTAAATGTCGTTCTGGAGAATATGGAGGCCTTACCTGAATATATGAACCACCCAGAACATGTAAAAACTGGTAAGATTGTTCGAGAAAGAATGCTTGATAAAAAAACGATTGACTACGAATTTTAAAACAAATGCCCCAAACAATTTTATGCTTGGGGCATTCTTCACATTAAGATACGGATGTTGAAACTATCCCTGTTCAACTTCTTCGAGCTCGGGACTCTTATGCGATCGCATTTTAATAGCGGTTTCTATCTTCTGTATACTCTCGTTTATTCGTTTAATCATAGTATCTAATTCACCTTCGGGTGTAATTGCCGACATCACCTCCAGATACTTAAACATCTTATCGAGATTATCCATTAGACGATTTCGAATTTCGCGCGTTCTTTCAGCACTTATCTCATTTACCTTCTTATCTTTTCTATGTGCAATGGCTGCCAATAAAGTATCCAATGCTATTTGAATGTTGCTGATATACACATCCAATTTTAAAGCTGCAATGGCTGCCACAAGCTCAGGCTCAGTAGTGCAATCTTTCAAGAATATTTTTGCTATCGCATTTTGCACAGCATAACTCTCTGAGTGTAAATTAGGACCATGGGAATTAATCAATTCACTAATAATAGCGACATTTGCACGATCGTCTGCAAGAGGACTCAATTCGTAAGCTTTCACCACATACTTTAATCTTCGCCATGAGTCGTTAAATGCATTATCGGCCAACTTAACTGTCTGCGTTTCGTTTACCGTACCCAGTTTGTTTATCTGATTCTCTAATTCGGTCTTACTATCCTGAACCCAGGTTAAAAGATTTAAAACATTATTACCAGCCCAATCATAGGTTTTAGTGGCTATTAACACATCATTAGCTAATGATAGCTGTTCGGCATTACGAAATCTGGAATAATTATAACTTAATATTTTCATGATCATAAATTTTATTTAAATGAGAATCTAAATTAGGTATAATTCATCAAAATTAATACTACTCTTTAGAGTAGTTTTTAAACATATTGTAAGAAGGAATGTCAAACAAGCATATTCTCCACAATCAATGTAACAATCCACCCAAACACGACTATATAATAGGAAGCACAGCCTTTTCTACTCTTAAATAGCATGATAATTTCAATTCAGCAAAGCAATCCTCTTCAATTATGAAGGATATACGCGTTAACAGATCGACATATTTTACAAGCAAAAGCATAATCTGGAAGTGTAGATAGCTTTCGACTACTGAGGAAGGCTTCAAAAAACCCACGTGCTACAATCTACTCCCGAGGTAGGTTCCAAAAAGTCTACGGGGACCTTTCTACTCCAGTAGAAAGGTCCAATGAGATAAGAAACACCCTTCTACTCAAGTAGAAGTCTCAAAAAAATGCACGGCGACCAATCTACGCCAGTAGTAAGACCCAATGAAACCAGAAACAACCTTCTACTCTGGTGGGAGTCTAAAAAAAATACACGGGGAGCAATCCACTTTGGTGGAAAACACTAAAAAGTCTACGGCGAGCAATCTACTCTAGTGGGAAAGAGCAAGGGCAAGAAAAAGATACTTTCAACTGTAGTAGAAAGGCTCATCGGGAAGAAAGAAATGCCTTCGACTCAAATAGAAAGCACCAAGCGCAAGTCTGGGAGGCTTATGAAATAAAGGGAAATGCAAAATGCCACCTTTTTGGGGTGGCATTTGTGGAGGATTTAGTCTATCTAACGTTTTAATGTGCTATGAGTCACTGTTAGGTGTTCGGCTTTATTATTCACTCCATATCCCATTTTTGAATAACTGAAACCATTTTTCAATTTCATCATCAGATTTTAATCCTATTTTCTTAAAAATTTCAGTCGCAAATTCAATCGGGGCAATTCCATTCGCTGTAATGATATTCTTATCGGTCTCTGCTAATTTGTTTTGGTAATTGTCTTGCCCTCCATACTCTGGAACAACAGCTTTTAGATAATTCAAATCGTTGCTTGTGTGCTTCAGGTTGTCTAAAACCCCCAACTGTCCTAAATAAAAAGTTGCCCCACAAATTGCAGCAATTGTTTTCCCCTTTTCAAATAGTTCTAAAACCAGATTGTTAATCGTTGTTATTTCTCTTTTCTCCCAAGCTACTCCTCCTGGAAGAATTAACATCTCCACTTCTTCAATTTTCAATTCATTGAGTGATGTAGTTGGAATCACTTGTAAGCCACCCATTGAAGTTACTTTATTTCCAGCCTCCGAGAAATAAACCAAATCAAAACGTTCATCTTTAGTAATCTCTGGAGTTAGATAAGATATTTCCCAATCCGAATACCCATCAAATAGAAACACATATATTTTCTTCTTCATATTATTTTCTTTTTAAGTTTGTGTGCGGTCTTTTTTTAGCTATAAAACAAAGTTCCGACAGTAGTTTTATTGTTAATAGTACTTGTCAATTCCCCCGAATCCTTTAATTAGATTATTATCTTTTGTCTTTTTAATGAAGTTATTCAATCGCTTATCAAATTCATCAGGTCTTTTTCTTGCACTATCAATATATGCAATTCTAATTCGTTTATATGGCTCAGAAAAGGCTTGATAATTTTCCCAAGCAAGCTTATCTGACTCCAATTTATTTATTATATCTTCTGGAAAAACAAATTTTCGTTGAATTATTTGTAGAACTTCATTATTAATTGAGCTATGAATCAAATTGTTTTCAAAAAGCCATTTCAGTCGTTCAATGTTTGGCTGTGAGAATGTAGAGTTTTTTCTTCTCGTACAAAATCTTTGAATAGTAGTATCTTCGTTTAGTGATTTATTAGTACTATCAATCCATCCAAAACAAAGGGCTTCTTCAACCGCATCATTATACAAGATTCGTTTTTTACCAGACTTCTTAACTGGATACTCCAACCAAATAGCATCTTCTGTCTCAAAATTAGTTTCGAGCCACTTTCTCCATTCTTTTCTATCAATGAAATATTTGGTTGTTAATTCGTTCATTATATTATATCTTCTTTGAGCTTATGCACGGTCTTTTTTTTTTAGCTGACACACAACGGATTGCGCTATATAACGTAGGCGCTTTAGTTGATTTATGTTTCAAATTTTATAAAAGGCAAGGTAGCTATTCTTGAATTACATTTAACTATAACAATTTTAAAATAGATAGTTTGCCGCGCTCATTAAAAGCACAAATGTTCAATAAGCTCCAACTCGCCTTTGCCATTTAGCGTTTGTTGTAAGGTGTTATTTTACTGAATCAGTTTCTTAATCCTTATCTCTATTCAATCCAATAAAAAAGTCCTAAAAGTTCAAGAACTTCCAGGACTAATCTTTTTACTTCATTTATTACTTAATCTCCTTCACTCAATGAAAAGCTCCCATCTCCATTGAAAGATGTTAAAGTTATCGTAACTGTCCAAATTCCACTAGTTCCACTTGATGTCACTCCCGAAAAAGAATCAGGTTCAACAGCACCATTTAGTGATTTATTTAAAACAACATTTCCATCAGCATCTTTTACATCCATTTTAAAAACTCCTTCTGATGTTGCTGTTATGTCAGCATTGTAATCGGCGGTTGATAAATTGTTTTGCCAGACGAAAGTTCTAGTAGTACTACCACCATTTCCTGTAAAATCTCCGTCCACATCTCCATTGAAATCATCTCCATTGTCGAATAATACTTGTCCATTAACTTTAACTGTTACAGATTGTTCTGAATCATCTTTACTACAGCCCACCATTAAAAAAAACTGATAACTAAAAGTTTAATAAATGTATTTTTCATAAGTATTTAATTATGGTTAATATTACTTAAATAGCATAGATTTTGCCAAAAAGCCTACCGCAAATATATTATTCTTTTAGGAAAGTAAACAGTTTATTATTCTTATTAAGGAAAGGGTCATAATACCTTACAACGTGTGTGTATGTGTATATACACTTATATTTCTTTTATCGATCTTAAAATATACACTTACGCATTTTATATGGTTGTATAAGTGCAGCTTTCTTTTTTTGCTCCTACCAAAATTATGAAAATAAGTGTATAAAGAGAATTCTCGTATAAAGTAAAACTACAATCAGGCATTAAATAAAAAGACTCTACATAATAAATTAAGCCAATTGGTGCGTATTGTTATTGCGTTTGTTGTAGAGCAACGTTTGTCAATTGTATTCATCAATTTTGAAGACTAAATGAATGAAAAGAAAAAGCTCCAAGCTAGCGTTTATAAAAACACAGGCTTGGAGCTTTATATATGTCTTACAGTCCTCGATTAAAACAAAATTCTTATCAAGGTATGTTAATTATTCAACTACAATGGCGAACAAATCGTAATCTTCAACATCAGTTACTTCAACATTACACATCTGTCCAATATCGAGATTGAAGTTTTGACTAGAAATTAAAACCTCTGGGTCAACCTCATAAGAATCAAATTCTGTACGTCCGTAATAGAAGTCTTCATCTTTACGATCTATGATGACTTTCATTTTCTCCCCTATTCGAGATTGATTAGATTGACGAGAGATCTCTTGCTGAAGTTCCATTATCTGATCCTTACGCTCTTCTTTCTCTTCCTGAGGAATATCATCGGTATAATTAATCGCTGCATAAGTATCCTCCTCATTAGAATATGGAAAAACACCTAAACGCTCAAATTTCATTTCTTTAACAAAGGCTTTTAAGTCTTCCATATCGACCTCTGTCTCACCAGGATGTCCAACCAACATAGTTGTTCGTAAAGTAATACCAGGAACTTCTTCTCTAATTCTATTGATTAGCTCAATAGTTTGCTCACGGTTAATACCACGACGCATAAGAGAAAGCATATTATCGCTTGAATGCTGAAGAGCAATATCTAAATAGCGACAAACCTTAGGATTCTCTCTCATTACCTTTAAGATATCGTAAGGGAATTGTGTAGGATAGGCATAATGTAACTTAATCCACTCTAAACCTTCAACTTTAGAGAGCTTCTCAATTAAGTCAGCTAACATCGATTTACCATACAAATCGTGACCGTAATAAGATAAATCTTGAGCGATTACTAGAAATTCTTTAACACCAGAAGCTGCCAAATTAGTAGCCTCTTCCACAATCTCTTCAACAGGTCGAGAAACATGTTTACCTGTAATAATTGGAATGGCACAATAAGAACAGCCACGGTTACAACCCTCTGAAATTTTCAAATAAGCAAAGTGCTTAGGCGTTGTAATCATTCTCATATTTGAGAAATCAGGCTTGTATTCCACATTTAGCTCTTTCACTATAGATTTCCATTCGAACTTACCAAAGAACTTATCAACCTCAGGAATTTCAACAGCCAAATCATCACGGTAACGTTCCGACAGACAACCCATAACAAAAAGGGTGTCAATCATCCCCTCTTTTTTGGCATCAGCATATTGCAAGATCATATCGATAGACTCTTCCTTAGCATCGCCAATAAAACCACATGTATTAATAATAATGGTTCGTGCATCGCTATTATCTTCGTCACAGCTTACCTTAAATTGGTTCACATCCAACTGCTTCATCAAAAGTTCGGTATCCACAAGGTTTTTAGAACAACCTAAACTAATGATATTGATTTTATTTTGGCTCATGATTATTTTATATCGGATTTGATTAAAAAGATCAGCGCATATATTCCATACCTGTTCTATTTTAGCGCACAAAAATAAGATAAAAAAAGGGCTTTACCATTCTTAAATCATATTTAGAACCCTCTTATTTGAGAAATGGTTTAGAATTTAAGACAAATAGGTTCGATTTAGAAATAAGTAACAAACAGAATACAGAAATTACTCACAAAAAAAAAGACTCTTACCAAAGTAAAAGTCTTTCCTATATATTTTTGTTTGCTTAGTTAAAAAGCGAATCTACAAATTCATCACGATTAAAAACCTGAAGGTCAGTCATTGATTCTCCAATTCCTATATACTTTACAGGAATCTTAAATTGATCAGAAACACCAATAACAACACCACCTTTAGCAGTACCATCTAGTTTTGTAATGGCCAATGCATTGACTTCAGTAGCTATAGTAAATTGTTTAGCTTGTTCAAAAGCATTCTGACCTGTAGAACCATCTAAAACCAAAAGTATTTCGTGTGGAGCATCAGGAATAACACGATCCATAACACGTTTGATTTTACTCAACTCATTCATCAAGTTAATCTTGTTATGCAAACGTCCTGCAGTATCAATAATTACTACATCCATACCATCTTTCTTAGCTTGAGTTAGCGTTTCGAAAGCAACAGAAGCAGGATCTGCACCCATACCTTGATCTACAATAGGCACTTGAACTCTATCGGCCCAAATATGCAACTGTTCAACAGCTGCAGCTCGGAAAGTATCGGCAGCACCCAACATTACTTTACGTCCTGACTGCTTAAATTGATATGCTAACTTACCTATAGTCGTTGTTTTACCAACTCCATTTACACCAACAACCATAATGACATAAGGATTATCAGATTTTGGTATTTCCCAAGCATCATATTCGCCTTTATTATTTTCTTGCAACAAGCCTGAGATCTCTTCTTTTAGAATTCGATTCAACTCTGATGTTCCAAGAAATTTATCTTCTTCAACACGTTTTTCAATTCTTTCTATAATTCGAACAGTTGTATCAACACCCACATCAGATGAAATTAAAATCTCTTCCAATTCATCTAAAACATCTTCATCAACTTTCGATTTGCCAACTACAGCTCTAGATAGCTTTTTTATGACGCTATCCTTAGTCTTTGCAAGCCCTTTATCTAGATTTTCTTTTTTCGATTTCGAAAAAATGCCAAATAATCCCATAGTATATAATACAGTTTAGGCGTGCTAAATTACAAAAAAATACACTGCTGCCGATTTATAATTAATTTTTTATTCGATAGTATTCTAGATTAACTTTTAGAATAAAAATATAGCTTACGAAAGCCTCTTTCATTACTTGATAATAGCAGAAATTAGGGCATAAAAAAAGCTCCTCAAATTGAGGAGCTTTTAAATCGATATAGAAACTCTTTACTATTTAGCAAAGAAATCTTTAACATTAGCGTTAGGAACGATCTCTTCTTTAAAAGAATATGCTCCTGTCTTAGGTGACTTAACCATCTTGATTACTTTAGCGTAACCACGACCTTCACCTTTTTGTAGGGATGCTACTACTTTCTTAGCCATAACTTAATATTATTTAATTTCTCTGTGAAGAGTAACTTTTTTCAAAATTCTATTATACTTCTTCAACTCCATACGATCAGGAGTATTCTTCTTATTCTTAGTAGAAATGTATCTTGAAGTTCCAGGCACTCCACTATCTTTATGCTCAGTACACTCAAGAATCACTTGTACTCTATTACCTTTTTTAGCCATCTTATATGCCTTTTAATATTTTTTAATAAATCCTTTTTCTTGAGCTTTTTTCAAAGCACCCTGAACACCTAATTTATTAATTAGACGTACTCCGGAAGCAGAAATTCTTAATTCAATCCAGCGATCTTCCTCAGGAAGATAGAACTTCTTATCGAATAGATTTGGATAAAATCTTCTTTTAGTTCTTCTTTTTGAGTGAGAAACGTTATTTCCCACCATTACGCTCTTTCCAGTAATTTGACAAACTCTTGACATAGTCCAGATTATTTTTTTTCCTTAAATGCTTTTCAAACAGTGCGCAAAATACGCAATAATTTTCGAATTATTCAAATCTATTTGTAAGTTTTTTACAGTGAATTAGCAAATTTTATTTTCCGACTGACATGTAGCATCAAGAAAGCCCAATAATAAAGTAGCACACAGCTTTTTCTTCAAATTATTTGATCGGGCAAAGTTAGCATAAATCCCTATTTCTAAGCCTTAAATCAGAATTATTTCAAGCTTATTTTCTACAACGCATCCTTAATCAACGGTATTAAGGTCTTAATTGATATTGCAACGTTAGTCATAAAGAGTTTTACGGAGATAGCTAATAGGATGATTCCAAACACTTTTCGTAGAATATGAATCCCTCCTTCACCTAAAAATCGTTCTACAATAGAAGTCGATCTTAGTACCATATAAACGATAAATAAATTCAACACTAAGGCCACAATTATATTTTCAAGTGCGTATTCTGCACGAAGTGCTACAACTGAAGTAAAAGAACCTGCTCCTGCAACTAATGGAAAAGCAATTGGAACTATAGAAACTCCAGACGGACCATCGTACTTTATAATCTCAAGTCCAAGAGCCATCTCCACTCCCATTATAAACAGAATAAAGGAACCTGCTATTGCAAAGCTTGAAATATCAACACCGAATAGTCCTAAAAGCTTCTCTCCCAAAAAAGTAAAGCCAATCAACACAGTAAGTGCCACAATACTAGCTTTTAACGCTTTTATTTCACCACCTTTTTTCTTCAAGTCAACAAGAATTGGAATAGTTCCAATAATATCAATTACAGCAAACAAAACCATAAAAGCAGAAAGAATCTCAATAAAACTAAAATGCATACTATTATTTTTTAAGTCCTGAGAAAATCAGGATGAAACATTTATTTAGGATTCAGAAGAGAAGAGACATTAAATTTAATGCTAGTAATAAATGCAAACAATTCAGGTTGAAAATCCAACTCAATCCAATAATCGCGCAAATATAACACAGATTATTTATTTTTTGTTAAAATTACAACAATACAACCAATCTAATCCTAAATAAGATTCTCTACCTCAATTACGATCCTTGAATTAATTTGTAACATCAACTTCACAATTAAGCCTAAGAAATTCTCAAAGAATAAATCTGACTCTACTAATTCATCTAGTTTTAGTAAATCATCTTCAATCTGCCAGCTATCTTGATCAGTTTTATTCCAGTTCCTCATCATCTCTACACAATGTATGGGCAAAATGATAGAAAAACCATAAATAGGGATAAAGGTCAGATCAATTGATTTTTCTTCAAAAATTTTCTCCATCTCCTCAGATACAGCATTTAAATAACCATTAAAACAGTCAAAGAGGTTTTCTAGAAAATCTATATCATTAATATCCAACTCATCTATTTCTTCAGAGTAATCACTATATATAGCATGCATCAACAAAAGGTATGATTCAACCTTCTCTATTTTACCATCCTTATTCATTCCTGGCTGAACTTTATAAAATTCCAAAATATTCTCTAAAATCTCCAAACGTGAGATACTTTCTTGCTCCATTAGTCATAGATCTTAATATTACTAATACAATATTACTTATTTTTAGGCGATCAATAAACAATTGTTATGAGTAAACCTTTGTGTCAATTGGCTAAAATAACATTCAAATGAGTAAACGTGATTTAAAACTATACGTGCATGATCTTAGTAAAGAACAGCTCCAAGAACAAATAATAGATCTATATACACGATTTAAAGATGTTAAAGAATATTACGACTTTGCTTTTAACCCCAAAGAGAATAAACTGATTGAAGAATCTAAATTCAAAATCTCGAAAGAGTATTTTCCACATACTAAAAGAAAAGCCAAATGTAGGCGCTCTGTTGCACAGGGCTATATACGTCATTTTAAACGTTTAGGTGTTGAGCCATCATTAATAACAGATATCATGCTTTTTAATATTGAAGTAGCCCAAACCTATTCATCTGAGAAGGAAAACATCCAAGATTCTTTCTGTAAAAGCATGCTAAAATCATTTGAAGAAGCTATTAATTACATTTCTGCAAATTCTCTTTTGAAAGAATACTCTGCTCGGATAGAAAAAATTGTAGATGAAAGCTCTAATCAGAATTGGTTTAATAAAGAATTATTTGATAGAACATTTAACAGGATAAATGAAAGCCAATAATTAACCATAAGTTCAAACTTTAATATATTACAATTAAACAACAGGCGATTAACCATGTAATTATCTCGATAAAACATTTATTATTCAAGACGAAAAACATGCAATAGAATTCTTATGTCCTCAATAAAATCATTATAAACAAGGATAACAAAATGAATACCATGCTAATAAATCAATTATTTTCCTATCTTTAATTCGGAAATTCTACTACAAAAGTATAGGATTTGCAAACTAAATGATTACAAGCGAAAGCTTGGTTAGTAGGTTAATTAGTCCTTTAGAAAATTACTTGCCCATGTCCCCCCTAAGACGTGGGCATTTTTTTGCCCTTATTTTGGACAACTCTCCATAATTCAAATTTCAGGAATACACTTCATATTATCCTTGATAAAATATGAATCAAGCATAACTCACCTGTTTATAATTTTCATCTTTTGGATTCCTCATCGCTTTTGGTTAAATTAAGTATTCAAAACTGAAGGCAAATTTGGCCTTAACTTTATGAGATTTTTTTTCGAAAACCGAAATGGGAATGACTCATTTTTTAATAAATGCATCATTTTTTCGAAATCGTTTGCGTAAAATATGATTAACACTATTTTTCTTTAATAGGTAGAAGTTAAAAGACAATTCAGTCTGAAACTATTGATTATAAAGATATAAGAGGAGATTGTAAAATAGGAAATGTGGGAATATGTATAATATCAGGGAGATACACAACTTCTTCCCCACAGTAAACCTACTAAATATCATTAAGAATAAATATAAAATAAAGATAAAAAATAGATTTACATATTAGGAT
>TARA_R110001583_G_scaffold181607_1_pt1 | contig 32710 bp, 35 predicted proteins | sample TARA_R110001583 | Tara Oceans TARA_R110001583 (sample SAMEA4398432) | marine metagenome | biome: Polar Biome; feature: [MES] marine water layer (ENVO:01000295) within the mesopelagic zone...; material: water (ENVO:00002006), including particulate matter (ENVO:01000060) such... | reverse complement strand
CATCGCGCCGCTGCGTAGTTATGTGGTCGAACCCATGCAGCACGGGCGATTGTTCCTGGTCGGCGATGCGGCGCATATCGTACCGCCCACCGGCGCTAAAGGTCTGAACCTAGCGGCCAGCGATGTGAATACGCTTTATCGTTTAATGGTGAAGGTCTATGAAGAAGGCCGAACAGATTTGATCGAGCGCTACTCGCAAACGTGCTTGAAGCGCATCTGGAAGGCGGAGCGTTTCTCCTGGTGGATGACCTCGATGCTGCATAATTTCTCTGATGAGGAAGATTTCAACAGCCGCATGCAATTGGCCGAGCTGGACTACGTCACTAGCTCCAAAGCAGGCATGACCACCATCGCCGAAAATTATGTCGGTTTGCCCTATGAGTCGCTTGAGTAGCCGTTAATACTTAACGTTTTACTCTCATTCTGTTCTCATTGCCCAAGTGATCGCTTGGGCTTTTTTGCTTAAATACCATGAAACTTCGTGAAGTTGTTGACAGTGCTATCTTTCGTTTAAGCGCACGGGCACACGGCTTAAATGATTATTATCGTTAGCGATCTTTTGCAGTAGAGAAAGCAGCATCTGTTGCTCCTCGGCGTTAAGCGGCGCCAGGATATCACTTTGAACCTCTTCAACAGCAGGCTCTACGGCTTCTCGTAACGCCTCTCCTTCCTTGGTTAGCTTCACCACCATCGAACGACGATCTTCAGGGTTACGGTGCCGGGTAATGAGTCCGCGCTCCTCTAATTTTCGAACCACGACCGCGATGGTATTGCGATCCAATGCCGTGTAGCCACCTAAGGTGATTTGGTCACTGGCTCCCATCTCTTCAAGCGCAGAAAGGATAATATATTGCAGTTGGGTAAGGTTAAACGCCTCGCACTTGCGCAGAAAAATAGCCACACTAATTTGGTGGCAGCGCCTTAAAAGATTGCCAGGTAAGTCAAAAGCTTCAGATAGCGGTGATCGAGTCATGTGGAGTCTTAAAAAGGGGAAAATACGCTGTGACCATAGCAGAAGTTTCTGTAATAGGCACTGGATGGGAGCACTGGCCAGCATGATACTAGCCAGTGCCCCACATCAATAAAGAGTAAGCCGGAGGTAGCGGCTAGAGTTAACGGAAAACGTTAACGAGCCAGGGATTAAAGATGACCGCCAAAATGACGAGGCAAGCCGCTATTATGAAAGGCAAGATCCACTTCGTAATGCGGGGCAAGCTAACGTTGCTGATAGCGGAGGCAACATAGAGCCCTGCACCCACCGGGGGGGTTAACAGCCCCAAGCTCAGTGTCATACAGGTGACGATGCCAAAATGGATGGGATCAATACCATAACTTTGCTGCGCCACCGGGAGCAAAATAGGCACTAGGATGATCAGCGCAGCGATCCCATCAAGCACCATGCCTACTACCATCAGCATCACAAACACCAGAAGCATAAATACCAGCGGGCTTTCGGTGGTGCCTTGCATTAGTCCGGCTACCTGTTGAGGTATCTGGTTGTACACCAGTACCCAACCAAAGGCTTTCGCAGCGACAATCAGAAATAGCACAATGGCGGTGTTGCGTGCTGTTCGGCTTAAAACACCAGGTAATTGCCCCCACTTAAGCTCTTGAAAGAAGAGGGCGCCTATCACCACCGCCATTAGCGTCGCAGCCGCCGCGGATTCAGTCGGCGTCACTATGCCAAATGCGATACCGCCCACAATGACGATGGGAATGCTAAGTGTGAGCAGTGCGCCACGAGTCGCACGCCATAGCGGTGTGCGTTCCTGATCAACGCTTCCTTTCTTACGCGCACGGCGCGCCATGATTGTGATCAAGCCGCTGATCAGTATAAACAGCAGTAGCCCAGGAAGAATGCCGCCCATGAACATGGCACCAATCGACACTTGAGCAATGACGCCATAGATAATAAACACCATTGACGGCGGAATAATCGGCCCCAGCAGGCCAGCACCTGCCGTCAACGCCGCGGCGAACCCCTTGTCGTAACCATCACGCTCCAATTCGGGAGTCATTACTCGGCTCATAATAGCGATCTGTGCCGTCGCTGAACCCATAATAGAGGCAAGCATCAAGTTCGAGGTGAGGGATACATAGGCAATGCTGTGAGGAATCCACGCAAACCAGGCACGTGTGGCGGTGATAATGCGACGTGTAATACCACCCTCATTCATGATTTCGCCCAACAGGATAAATAAGGGAATCGCCAGCAGATCAAATACCTCTAGCGAGCCAAAAATAACCTGGGGTAGGTTTTCAAATAGACGGTAGTTACCGGAAGTGATCACGAAGGTAAGTGTTGAAGCCAAGAGGACAAAGGCAATTGGCATTCCAAGTAGCATTAACACAATAAAAGCCGCAAGCGTCATAGGGTTACTCCTCGTCGTTGGCTAGGACGAAACTCGCTCGCGAGCGATCAAAAAGCCTAGCGACGAGGTGAAAAATCGATGTGACGCAGAAAAGCGGCACGATGAGATAGAAGTGCCACTTGGGCCAATCGAGCGTAATAGCGATATCGTAGTGGATCGAAGGTGACCGCAGCCAAGCGATGGCGTACCACAGGACAGTAACCATTATCGCCAGGCAGATCAGCTCGGTAAGCCAATAGCAAACGCGCTGAGCCGCTTTAGGCAGTATCGCAATCAGCATGGTCAAACGTACGTGCTGGTCGTTATGTATGGCGATAGAGATGGCGAGAAACGCCATCCAAATCAGAATATAGACGGCTAGCTCATTGGCAAAAAAAAGTGGGCTGTTGAGTACGTATCGTGCGAAAACATTAGCAATAAGCAACGCGCTAAAAGCTATTATCAGTACGTTGCAGAGCAGCTGTTCAACCCTGGCTAGCTGTCGGCTCGCCTTGGTTAGCCAGGTGTCTTGGGGAAAATGCATCTTGGGTACGCCTCTTTGGTTCGGGGCGCAGAAGCGCCCCGACGCGTTTTATTCAGCGTTAAGGAGTTCGGTGGACTGTTGCTGGAATGCTTGGATAAGCGGATGGTCACCAAAGCGCTCAGCGAACGCTTGGTTCGCCGTGCTGAAAGCGTCTTCAGCGCTTTCTAGCGTATACACATTAATGCGGTCTTCGAGCAAGGTGCGGTTGCTCGCTTCTGCTGCAATTTCCGTCTCAGTACCCCAGGCAAGTGCCTCAGCCATGGCGGTATCAATTAGCTGGCGTTCTGCATCGCTAAGTGAAGCGCGGGATGCTTGGCCCATTATGGCTACCTCAGGAAACGCCATATGGCTAGTCAGTGTTAGATGCTCCGCTACTTCATAAAAGCCCGAACCTACTAAGGCATCGAGGTCAATATCCACACCATCCAGCATACCGTTTTGGAGGCCTTGGTAAACATCCGGCAAACTCGTCGGGGTGGGCCGAGCCTCAACGGCTCGCCACCAGGTATTCATCGCTGCGAACGGAATAATGCGGATGTTTTTGCCGCTAACATCCTCAGTGCTGTTAACAGCGCTTTCGCGCATAAGAATATGGCGCATGCCCGCAAAAGTATAGCCGAATGCGTGCAGACCTTTGCTCTCCAGGTTCTGCAGCATCTGCTGAGCAGCGTCTGTCTCGGTGGCCTTGGCCGCCTCTTCTACGCTGGAAAAGAGGAAGGGAGTGAACCAGCCGACGAAAGCTGGTTCACGCTGGCTGGTAGCTGCGGCGGTCATAAGCCCTATGTCTAGCAGTCCGGTCTCCATTTGGGTGAACATGGCCGATTCATCCCCTAGCTGGCCGGATGGGAAAATGGTAATGGTTAAATCACCATTACTTCGCTCTGCCACTGTGTCGGCTAGGCGTTGGGCGGTTTGATTCAAAATATGCTGAGGCGGAGTAATTAATCCCAGGCGTAACTCTTTGGCCTCGACTTGTGTGCTGGCAATTAACGCTAGGCCTAGCGGAATCGCGCAAAGATAGCGAGTGGCAGTATTTAGTATGTTTGTCATTGTATTTACCTTATTTTTAGAGGTTTTTTTCTTTCTCACTGAAAATTAGTTGTGCTCTTATAAAATCATAAGTCAAAAACGGAATTCTAAAATTTTATGAGCATGGTAGTTTGCAAGAGTTGTAAACAGTTATTACTTTTTATTAGGAAATTATTATATTAAAAGCGCGTCAAATATCCTTATCATATAGCCAAGCCAGCCCTTCATAAGACTGCTCTGGCGTCCGAGAAGCGAGCATGGCATTGCGCAGTTCAGCCGTAACCCCTGTCGCGTGATAGAACTCACCGTGAACACGGGCCATAATCTGACAGCGTCCGGTGCGCAGGTAGCGCCGCTGCTGGTACGCCTGAAAGGCACTGGCGATATCGTCACTGCAGCGGGCAACCTCATCAGCTAGCACAACAGCATCCTCTATAGCCATGCAGGCACCTTGGGCAAGGTATTGCAACATCGGGTGAGCAGCGTCTCCGACCAGGGTGGCAAGGCCACGGCTCCACTCTTTCACAGGCTCTCTATCGCATAGCACCCACATACGCCAGCTATCAATTTTGGCTAACAGTTCTTGAACCGTATCGCAGGTTCCAGCGAAACGCTGCTTGAGCTCCTCAGGATCTCCTTCTGTATTCCAGCCTTCTACATAGCGATCGCTATGGAACACGGCAACCAGATTGAAGAGCTTTCCTCCACGTAACGGATACTGCACGAGGTGGTTTTTGGGGCCGCCCCACAGAATCATGGCATTCCGGCGATAGGCTTCTGGCACTTCCTCGATAGGAATTACCGCACGATAGGCAATGTGACCGGAAACCCTCGGAGCTCCATCGCCGACAATGCTCTCGCGAACCTTAGACCATAGGCCATCGGCCCCTATCAAAGCACTTCCTGAGATTACTTCCCCCTGAGCTGTGGTGACATTCATCTTGCCATTGGCCTCTGAGAAGGAGGCGACCCTAGTAGAGGTTCGAAACTCTATCTGGCTCGATGCACGACACGCGTTGAGCAGTACGTTGTGTAAGTCGGCACGATGGATCAGTGCATAGGGGTACTGGAAGCGTTCGATGAATGAGTCACCCGCCGGGATCTCAACGACCGGCGTGGCATTGACGCTGTCCATCATGATCAGTTCATCTGGCAGCACCGCCAGTTCACGTGCCTGCGCCAATACCCCTAGGCGATCAAGGGCGCGGAAGCCATTCGGTCCTACTTGGATACCAGCACCCACTTCACGAAACTCATCGGCCTGCTCAATAACCAATGTTGGGATGCCGAGACGAGACAAGGCCAGTGCTGATGCAAGGCCACCAATCCCGCCGCCGATAATAAGAATAGGCTGCTGAGTACTCATGATGCCTCCACGTTCACACTGATCTTACCAATACGCTCAATCTCACAATTGATGGTATCACCAGGCTGGATAGGCCCCACCCCCTCTGGTGTCCCGGTATACAGCAGATCGCCGGGCTCGAGGGTGTAGAATTTGGAGGCAAACTCTATAAGTTCGGCTACATCCATGATCAGATCTTTGGTATTGGCGTTTTGTCGCACTTTTCCATTCACATCTAGGGTCATCGCTAATGCATGAGGGTTTTCTATCTCATCGGCGGTAACCAGCCAGGGGCCCAGCACTGTGTAGGAATCTAGCGACTTACGCAGGCTGCGCTCCTCCGGCCCACGAATCGTGATATCCAGCCCGATGCTGTATCCCGCCACGTAGGACAGCGCATCCTTTGCTAAAACGTTTTTGGCACGTTTGCCAATGATGGCAACCAATTCGATTTCGTGGTCGGTTCGGCGGTCCGGAAGACCGACGTACACAGAATCATCAGGACCGACCAGTGAACTTGTAGCTTTGAGGAACAGCCCTGTCTCCTGTATCTTTCGCACATGTGCTCGGGAGAAAGTCGCGGTATCCTCAATGGCCTCATCCAAGTGGGCTTGGTAGTTGACTGGAGCCGCGACAACCTTGCCGGGGTTGGCAACCGGGGAGCGCAATGTCACCTTGCTGAGAGGATAACGCCGAGCGAATTGTATGGCATCCGCTATGACAGGCATTAATTCTGGTAAGCAAGCAATCAGTTGATCTCCACGGGGATAGGGATATTCCGAGGCACCGATACGAGTTAGGACGCTTGAGACGTCCAATACCTCGTTACCGTCTACGACACCCAGGCGATTGTTATTGAACAAGCAGATTTTCATGCAATGGTTATCCTTTGTATCAGGGAGTTGTCAGGCTTTTTTACTCTCGCCCTTCCAAAAGCCCAAATGTTCCTGAAGGGGGCGATCTGAAAAACTGAACAAAACACATTCATCGGAGGCTTTGAAGCGACGCCAGGCCCAGCCAGGAACCACAAACACATCGTGCTGATTTGCTGTCCACTCCTGATCTCCGACGTGAACGCGGACACTACCCTCCACTACGCAATAGACCGCACCATCTGTTTCCCTATGCTCCACGCCCTGAAACCCAGGTGGCAGAAGCTGTATGTAAGCGCCCATGGTAAGGATCGGTGATTCACCATTGGTGGGATTGGTAAAGGTCAGCTTGAGCCCAATGGCAGGATCACAATCACCACTCTCAGCGAGCTGAGTCAACGCCGCCCGAGTGCGCTTATAGGGGTAGTGGAACAAGGGGCTCGTCGTGCCACTGCCCTGATACCCAACTGGGGTTAACCCGGATGCATAACGCGCTTCAGAGTCGCCCGCCGGTCGACGAACTTCCTGGCGATTGTTCGGATCGTCAGCAGAGAAGCCCGCGTTAAGCATCTGTACGACAGGTACATCAAGGCCATCCAGCCACATCACCGGGTCGCTGCCCTCGGCGCCATGGTCGTGGAACACCCCGGATGGTGTGATCACGAAATCACCAGGGCGCATCATTACTTTTTCACCGTCCACATTAGTGAAGCCACCTTCGCCGCTGAGAATCAGGCGCAAGGCCGAAGCCGTATGCCGATGACTTGGCGCGACCTCGCCAGGCAGAATCATCTGAATGCCTGCGTATAGTGAGGTGGTTACCAAGGATTTACCGCGTAGCTTTGGGTTTTCCAGCACCAGGACGCGACGCTCGGCATCCTCAGCTGAAATGGCTTCACAAGCCATCTCCATGTTCTTGCGAATCGTTTTATCACGCCAGATAACGGGCTCCAGTACCTGTTTAGGCTCACGTGGTGTCAAACCTCGCAGCACCTCCCATAGTGGCGCCATGTTGTCTTTGGAGATTAATTCTTTAAATGCTGTATCGGTCATAGCTCCTCCTTAAGATTCAGCTGATGTGTTTGTAAGGATCAGCAATTATTGTCTCTGCCGTAAATAAAACAATTTTTTTCGTATTGTGATAATTTTGCTTTTTATGCGGTTGGGGTCAAGGCAAAAATATGTATTTGCGACAAAAGTATTATCTTCTGGAGGCTTTGATACAGGCTATGGTGCTGGGCGCTCAAAAATTTTTTTAAGCAATCACAGCGTATTGAGGCAACTGATGGTCATGTGTGACAGTCAGTTATTGCTGTAAGCCCCTAGTGAGCTTTGCAAAAGATGCGCGCAGTGGTTTAAGGGCGCTATTAACAGACTGGAAATGTTGAGGTGGCTTTGAAAGAGAATTCTCAGGAACGGCTGCTGCGATTACTTTCCCTGTTCGCTGATGAAGAAAAAGGGGAGTGGTCGGTCGATGAGGCGTCTGTACACTTGGGGATTTCGGCCAGCCAGACCTACCGTTACTTTAGAACGCTTGCCTCGGCCGGTTATATTTCAGCCTATACGACAGGGAGGTATGTACTTGGCCCGGCGATAATTGAGCTGGACCGTAAACTAAGGATTGGCGATCCAATGATTCATGCGGCGAGAAGTATTATGCGAGAAATGCTCAGCACGGCACCTTCTGCCAGTATCGCCATCCTTTGCCGCTACTTCCGCGGCCAAGTAATGTGTGTGCATGAGGAATTCGAGACTTATCAGCACCATGAGATTAGCTATGAGCGTGGCCAGCCGCGACCTTTATATCAAGGCGCTGCATCAAAAGTGATTCTGGCCAACTTACCCTTACGCCAAGCTAGAGCCTACTTCAACCACGCTCCTGATAAATTCAACCAGTTTGGCCTTGGCGCCAATTGGACAGAGGTCAAGCGAAGCCTTCGAGAGCTTAGAAGCCAGCCTGCTATTATCACGGCAGGTGAGCTTGGAACAAGTGCCTCTGGGATTTCAGCCCCTATTTATGACGACAAGCGAGTTCTTGGAAGTATCAGCCTAGTTCTGCCAATAACCATCGCAACTGAGGAAATAACCTCCTGTTTGATGCCCGTTGTGGCTGCTGCAGGCCAAGAAATGACTAGAAAAATGCACCAATTGGCACAGTTGACATAGTGATGAAACTCGCTTTCACGTATGTCTGCTTTTCAAGGGTTAGGTTTTTGATAAATAGTTCTTCAAACGGTATCGAAAGGGATATCAATTTGTAGACTAGCATTGTTGGGCCTTACATTTAGCAAGCTATCTCTGGCTTGTGGCTAAGAAGCGGGAGCTGGTTACTTAGACGTGACCTATAAACCATATCTCCTCCTTTGTGTCAGCGTCATTAAATCACTGCGGATCACTCGTCATTATCATCCCGCCCTTCACTCTTGAACTTTCGCCTCTCCAGACATGCTCCCAGCGATGAGTGCAAGTCTGATATTTCGGATGTCACACCGTTTACTCCTAAAGCCTTGGAAACACTAGTGATGGAGGGAAGGTGCGCTACCGAAAACATTAATGTCGGTATTACCCTGAAGTGTAGCGTGGTTTGTATCGTTGAGGGTTACAGGAAATCAATGGCGAGATAAGACAATATTAAGTTAATTAACGATTGACACCTCCTCCTGTTCCGAAATAAGACCGTCTGTCCGTTTATACAGAAGCTGTTGCTTCGGCAATCTTCAACCAAAGTTATTCAGGTTAGATGAGTAGGAAATTCTATGTTTCGTGACGCTGTCTCTATTGGTTTAGTAATTTTGCCGATAAGCTAAAAAGTCAGAAATCAGCAGAGTGTATTAAGGACGGCAATTACAATGATGGGTATTTCTCGCTATACAAGGATTCTTGCGTTGTTTGACCAAGCCCGCCCGGCCTGGTCAGTCGCTGAAATTTCGGAAGCTCTCGATACCTCGGCCAGCACGCTTTACCGCCTGATCCGGGAGATGGTCACTGCTAATCTGCTGGAGAGTACTGTGGATTCGCGTTACAGGCTTGGTTCACTTTTCGTAGAATATTACCGCCGTCTGCAACTAACTGATCCGCTTATTTTGTCCGGGTCAAAGTTCCTTCGCCCGCTGCTGAGCCAGATCCCTTGCCCTTCTGTAACAATCCTTGCCCGTCTTTACGGCAAAACGGTTATGTGCGTTGCCGAAGAGCGTTCCACTAGCGCAACCTTTGCCACAAGTTATGAGTTAGGTCTCCCCATGCCTTTGTTGCGCGGGGCGACATCAAGGGCTGCGCTTTCAACCTTGCCGAAACGGCAGATAATATCGCTCATCAATCAGAGTTCTACTGATACTGAAAATAATGCTGAGGAATTTTACGCTGAGTTCACCAGCATTCGGAAAATTGGAATAAGCGAAACCCATGGTCAGGTCGATGCTGGATTGGTCGGTGTCGCAGCCCCACTACGGAGCACTGAACTGGGCATCAACGCCTCCCTTTCGGTGATAATCGAAGAGTGTAAGTTAACCGACGAGATCCGCTCTCAGATATACGATGCCCTCTCCTCAACCGCTCGGATAATTGAAGGTTTCATGACCGAACTCGCGACCAGTGGTAGGGATCGCGTCTGATTTGCAAAGTTACGTGAATCTCGTTTTCGGAATGCGCCTAATCTAGGTCGGTTGTGAAAGCGCCACAAACGACGATTGAGCCTACTGGTGTTTGCCGCCCTTAACATTCCTTACCGATCAACTCGTTCAAGCTGCGTATCGCATTTTGTCGCTTCTTTTAGCACCTGAATACGAGCGTCCGCCTGAGTGTGGATCCGTCGAACGCATAGAACTGCATTGGAATTACGTCCTGTAACACTCGTGAATAATGCCAAAATTATCAATTTTTGGAAAAATACGGATTTATTTTTTCCAAAATTATTGTAATTTGATAATTTGGTATCTATATTTTTGAAAAACTGGTGTGTAGATTTTGAGTAAAAACCTTCTAAGTAAAAAGGTTGGCTTCGCCTTGTGACAGTGGTGACTGTCGCGCCTTCAAACTATCTGGTTAGGGGAAGGCGATATCATGAATCTTGGTTGGGCGGCAGCACCATAGAAGCATAGAGAGCCACTCAGCACCCGATGTCACCGGAAAAAGAATGCCTAGCGCAGACAGGATAGAGAACAGATAGTGGCTAACAGTATCCTCCATCAACCATCCTTTGGTTGGACAATAAGCGATGAATCGATTTTAAAGCTTGGAGCGAAGTTGCCCGAATCAATGGGTTCAATAGATAAGCGTGCAATACAATAACAGGAGAATGGAATGAGCGAAGCAACAGGAGGGGCGTTGGTCATTCAAACCTTGATGTCAGCGGGCTTGAATACAGCGTTCGGTATCCACGGTGCACATATTGATGCGATTTTTCAGGCGGCTATGGATCTCGACTTTGAAATCATCGATACCCGACATGAGGTCTCGGCAGGCCACGCTGCTGAGGGATATGCTCGAGTTTCAAGCCAGTTAGGGGTGGCTTTTGTAACGGCTGGTGGCGGTTTTACAAATGTTATTACTTCGCTGGCAAATGCATGGCTTGATCGTACTCCGATAGTAGTAATAGCTGGTTCTGGTGCGTTGAGGGATGATGAAACCAATACGCTTCAGGCTGGGATCGATCAGGTCGCCATGGCTTCACCTGTGACGAAATGGGCTCATCGAGTGGTTGATACCGACCATGTTCCACGCCTCCTAGAGCAAGCGATACGCATTGCCACAACGGCACCGTGTGGTCCCGTACTACTAGACATTCCCTGGGATATCTTGACCGGTTCGACCGAGATTGAGGCACCCGAGACTGTTCAGTATTCTGATGAACCGGTGGCTGTTAGCGGTGTTGCACGAGCGATCGATCTACTGGCAGATGCAGAGCGCCCAGTCATTGTGGTGGGTGGAGAAATAGCACGCGGCCATGGAGCCGAGACGCTTGCAAGGTTCTGCGCGGCTACAGGCATTCCGGCCGTAGCGGACTTCGAGGGACTAGCTGCTCTGTCGAACCTGCCCGAAGATACAGGATGTGGCCTGGTTCAAGGTCTATTTGGCCTTGGATCTAGGGCGCCTGATGCGGTGGTTATGGCGGGTGTACGGTTCGGGCTGACCACTGCGCATGGATCTGGCTTTTTGATCCCACGTTCGGCACAGATCATTCAGATAGATCCTGATCCACGTGAGTTCGGCAGGCTTCAGCCCATAGAGATCGGCCTAGCTGGTGGTGTGGCGGCTACCTTAGGTGCCCTGGCGGATGCTGCCACTGTGTGCGGTAGCGATCCCGCCCGCTTGAGCGTTTGGCGTAAGAACCTTAAGGGTTATGTTGATGCCCGCTTCGACCAGTTGGCTAAGGACTGTAGCTCTACTCTTACAGAGCGGCTTCATCCCTTCGTTGCTTCGCGATTGGTATGTGAAGTTGCAGCACCCGGTAATGTCGTTGTTGCTGATGGCGCACTCACTTATTTGTGGCTCAGCGAAACCATCGCCCGATCCCGGCCTCGCAGTTTTCTTTGCCACGGTTACTTGGGTTCCATGGGGGTTGGCTTCGGCACTGCTCTCGGTGCCCAGAAGGCCGCAAACGGCGAAGGGCGGCGCACAATTCTTATCACTGGAGATGGGGCGGTGGGCTACGCCCTTGCTGAATTCGATACTGCACTACGCAACAACCTGCCCCTGATCGTTGTGGTCATGAATAATCAGAGCTGGGGGGCGACGCAGCATTTCCAGAAGTTTGCTGTCGGCCCTGATCGCGTTACCAAAACAATGCTACCTAATGGCCGCTATCACGAAGTTGCAGAAGCACTAAACTGCAGCGGCTATATGGCGACGGACGAAAGCAGCCTGCGAGATGCAATGGCGGAAGCCTTGGCCAGTGACTGTCCAGCATGTATCAACGTGCTGGTAGATCTGGATCAAATCCCTCCGGAAGAGCGAGTCATGATGGGCGGCATGCCCTTCGACAAAGATTTTTAATGAGGATATTACGAAATGATAATTTTAGCTGGAAAGGTAGTAGTGGTTACGGGCGGCGCCAGTGGTATTGGTCGCTCAATTGCCATCCGCGCAGCTCAATTAGGTGCGAGAGCGGTAGTGATCGGTGATTTAACTGAGGTGCCTAAGGAGGGAGGAGAAACCACCGCAGCTATTGCTGAACAGCATGGTGCATCGGCACGCTACCTGCAGTGCGACGTGCGTTCGAATGATGACCTAACGGCACTCATTGAGGCGGCTGAGGATTTCGGTGGAGTGGATGTTATGGTCTGCAACGCTGGGGTGGCGCTACCCAGTGACGGCCCCGAGATTACGGATAGTGATTTCGACAAGCTCGTCTCAATTAACCTACATGGCTCGCTCAAATCGGCCCAAAAGGCAGGTGCTGCAATGAAGGCTCGCGCCACTGGCGGAAGTATAGTTGTAATCTCTAGCATGGGAGGACTGCGCGGCGCGGCTTTTAACCTAGGCTACACCATGACCAAAGGTGGAGTGAATATGATGACAGCCTCTCTTGCTGACGCTTATGGCCCGGAAGGTATTCGGGTCAATGCAGTCTGCCCTGGACTCATCAATACCCGACTAATTGAATCGTCCCCCAGTGTTGCCGCTGCAGCCCAAGGGTTACGCGAACGTATGCCGCTGCGTCGATTTGGTGAGGCGGATGAGATAGGGGATGTTGTCGCTTGGCTGGGCTCTGATCTTTCATCTTTTGTGACTGGTGCTGTGATCCCGGTAGACGGTGGCCAAACAGCTGTGATTTGAGGGGAACTAATATGAAGAAAAGTTTAGGTATCACCACCAATCTTAAAAGCGTCCGTTCGCACCACGCTAATGTAAACGGCATCAGGTTGCACTATACAGAGCTCGGAACTGGCCCCGCAGTGATCTTGTGCCATGGCTTTCCCGAGACTTGGCGCAGTTGGCACCATCAAATTTTCGCATTGGCTAAAGCAGGCTTCCGGGCAATCGCAATAGACATGCGGGGACACGGTGGCTCGGACTGCCCGGATGAGGTTACGGCTTACAGCGTTGTTCACACAGTAGGCGATGTGATTGGGCTGATGGACATGCTACAGATATCTAAGGCCGTTATTGTTGGTCACGACGCTGGCACATCGACTGCTTACAACGCAGTTCTCATGAGGCCCGACCGGTTTTATGGGGTTATGGGGCTTTCGGTGCCATTCATTCCGCGTGCGCGAATGAATATGATGAAGGCAATGATAGAAGCCTCGCCGCCTGGCTTTTATATGCGATATTTTCAATCTCCGGAATTACCTGAAAGAGAATTAGACGTTGATCCGCGCGAAACACTGAGACGTATCTATTTTCACAATAGCGGTGAGAACCCTTCAGGCCCTTCTGGGATGGAAACTGATGAAGCTGGCCTTCTCTTGCCTGCTCTTGCCACGCCAATAAATGAGATGACATTTCTTTCGAATAATGAGCTGGATCAGGCAGCGGATGATTACCGTCGGACCGGGTTTAACGGTGGTCTCAACGGATATCGTGCTTTCGATCTAAACTGGGAGTTGACCGCACCCTGGGCGGAGATGATGTTACCAGTGCCAGCAACTTTTATCGGGGGAGATCGTGATATTGTGCTGCACTTTTCTGGCTTCCGAGAGGCGGCTGAAGCAATGTCGAGAGCGCAATTTGTTAAAACTGCAGGGCATTGGATCCATAAAGAGGCTCCTGACGAGGTGAATTCGCATCTGCTGAATTTCTTGCGACGAGTAATGCCTGCGGGTTGATTGTATATAGCATCGGTAAAATATTATACGAATAACATTCTGGTCAATATATTTTTAACCTTTAAATGTTAGGCACAATAAGCCTGAAATAATTGCAACGGTAATGTTGCCAAGCATACCCAAGTGAAGCTGAATGATTGAGAATGTCGAGGCCGATTTGAGGTGCAATATATGGGGGTAAAGCATAAAAAGCTTCTTGATTTAATAAGGGGCACAATGGCGATTGTTGCATTTTACTATTAAGGCTTTAGTGGAAATCTCGAATACAGAGAACGGGTAGATCGCAAAGTTTTGAGTAAGAATGATATTTATCTAACCGCTATATCAAATAAAAATGAGCGCACCATGAGACATTTTTCCAGTGTTAGAACAGAGCATTTTAGTCCTGCTAAACGACTTGTGGAATGGCAAGATACCATTAGTGTTTACGTAGGGAAAACCCCGGAAAACATTAGACGGTTAGAGAGCACATCGATTTCACCTCTTTATAACGAACCATTCAATGGACAGCTTGAGTACGGCTCACTTGGCGATTTGCAATTCTGCCGAATGGTTTGTAGCCCTCACCACTTTTCTCGACGTATTAATAAAGTAGTATATCGGGATGGCTATGCTGGGTTATTGGTTTTGCAAATGGGGGGAGTAAGCCAAGTTGAGCAAAGTGGGCAGAGCTCTTCTTTCGCGCCTGGTGACCTTTTTTTTCTGGACTGCAGTAAATCTTTTACCGTTATAAGTACTAAACACTGCGAGTACTTGATGATTCTTTTTGAAAATCTCGCCACCTCCTTCAGTATGCCGAAAGATATACGCATTAATAATCGGAAAGGATTAGGCCGGATGCTTCACAATTTAATTGTCGACGCTTATTCTCAGTACCCTCTCCTGCACGAGGTAGCTTCCAGCTACCTCGGGAAAAGTATTTTTTTTCTGCTCCAAAATACAGTAGAAAATAAAACTAAGGAAGATGAAATTGAGTATAATCCACGTCTTCTTAAAAAGAATTGGATAAAAGATTTTGTTGATAAAAACCTTTCTAGCCACGAGTTAAGTGTAGATCGGATTGCTCAGATTGCGAAATGTTCTACTCGAACTCTTCATCGTACATTTGAAGACGACTCCGAATGTAGCTTAAGTGAATATATCTGGCAGCGACGCCTATCTCGCTGTGCAGAAGACCTTCGAAATCCTGATAGCATTGGGCTTAAGATTAGTGAGATTTCATGTAAATGGGGTTTTACCTGCAGCGCTCATTTTAGTAGAGCGTTTAAAGCTTCTTATGGTGTGTCACCAAGAGTTTTTCGTGATTCTGTAGCCAAGAACTATTGATACTATGATATGGGTTGAACCTAACAAGCAATAGGGTGAATAATAAAATAATATAACTGTTTTTTTGGCCAGTTATTTGCACTGAAACTGGCAATACTCTATTTATAGGGGCTTAAATGCCATAGAGTTTAGTTTCTGCTGAGGGTTATCTATATTAGGGCGCTCGTTATTGTAGTGCCAGAGCAAATGAGAGGCGTAATCTTGAACTTCTTCAGTACTTTCAACAGATATTGGGCCAACCAGTCATAGCGCACCGTTCGATTGTAGCGTTCTATATAGGCATTCTGCTGGGGCTTTCCTGATTGGATAAGCATTGGCTGAATACCCCAATTCTCCGCCCATGCCGATAGTTTACCGCTGATATATTCTGGCCCGTTATCACAGTGAACGGAGCGTGGCTGACCCCACCATTCAATTACCTGGCCTAGTGCCCGGATAACTCGCTCAGTAGGCAGCGAGATGTCTACTTCGATACCAAGGCCTTCTCGGTTAAAATCGTTGATTACGTTCAGAAGATGATAGCGACGACCATCACTAAGTTGATCATGCATAAAATCCATAAACCAGCTGTTATCCATCGTTTCGGGTACCGCTAAGGGCTCAGGCTTCTCGCGGACTAACCGTTTCTTAGGTTTGAGGGGCAGATTCAGCTCCAACTCGCGATATATTCAGTAGACTCGCTTATTGTTCCAGCGAAAACCTTTCACATTCCTCAGGTGGATGAAGCAAAGCTCAAACCCCCAGGTTCTCTGGTTATGAGTTAGCGTGATCAACCAATCGGCGATATTATCGTTCTCATCGCTGAGCTTCGCTTGGTATCGATAGCAACTCTCACTGATGCTAAACATCCAACAGGACAGGCGGATGCTGATGTGCTTTTCTATGACGGCTTTCTGCGCCATCTCACGGCGACGAGACGGCTTCACCGCTTTTTTTCGATAGCGTCCTTGAGGATGTCCGCTTTCAATCGCTCTTCAGCGTACATCTTCGTGAGAAGTTGATTTTCATCCTCTAGCTCCTTCAGCCGTGCCATCATAGACGCATCCATACCGCCGAGTTTAGCTCGCCACTTGTAGAAGGCCGCACTGCTCATGCCATGTTCACGACATAGCTCTGGAACCGGTGCGTCGCCTTCGGCTTGCTTAAGGATGAAAGTATTTGGCTGTCAGAAAAACGTGATTATTTCATGCAGAATCTCCACGCGTTTAACTTACGGAAAATTCTACTTTTGAGCACACCCGGTTTTTCGGGGGATTTACTTAGTATTTTTACTTAAGCAGGCGGATAGCATGCTCTTCTATATATTCGCCCATACCTGCTTCTCCGAATTCGCGACCAATCCCACTAAGCTTAATGCCACCAAACGGCATGCGTAGATCCAGCGATTCGAAGGAGTGGCTGTTGATGAAGGTACTGCCTGCCTCAATACGTGAAGCCAGCAGCATTCCACGCTCACCGCTAGAAGTCCAAATTGAAGAACCGAGTCCGTACTCGGTATCATTCGCCCATTCGACCACTTGTTCCTCGTCATCATAGGCAATTATAGGAATTATTGGGCCGAACTGCTCACAACAGCTCACTTGATCGGTATGGGAAGCGCCAATAACGATGTGCGGTAACACATAATACCCATCATGTTTATCGATTCCGTCGGCCAAGCGGCCAAGTTCAACAACCTGGGCGTCAGACGCTCTTGCGGTATCAATTAGCTTACGCACATTATGATATTGGGCTTCCGTTGCCAATGGGCCGAAATTAACGCCGTCGCTCAAACCGTGACCTACTACGAACTTGCTAACTCGGTCACATAAAGAATCGACAAACTGGTCATGCATTGCACGAGGAACATAGATTCGCTTCACGGCAAAACATATCTGTCCGGAGCGCGTAAAGATACCTGGTAGCATACGATCCAGTGTTTTCCCAATATCGGCATCATCTAGTACAATCGCTGGATCGTTACCGCCCAATTCAAGTGTGAAGTTTTTGATGGACTTAGCTGCGCTCTTCATAACCGCACGTGCTGTTGCGGTACCGCCTGTGAAACCAATTTTGCGCACCAGCGGATGAGAGGTCAATCTCTCTCCCACCTCAAGGTCACCATGTACCACATTGATTACGCCTCTGGGAAAGGCCACCGCAATACGCTGAAGGGCAATGGTTAGCGCCGCGGACGCAAATGGTGAAGGTTTTAGCACTAGTGTGTTACCGGTCGCAAGGGCTGGTGCCAACTTCATCATAGTTAATACTACTGGCATATTCCAGGGAACAATAGCGGCTACGACACCTCTTGGCCGCTTTTCAATACGGATGGTGCATTGGTCATCATCAATATTAACCGGCTCTAGGAAAGTTTCAGCAAGGCTTGCTGTGTGCTGAAGCACGCCTTTACCAAGTGCAAAATCCGCCTGAGCCTCCCACAGCATTCCACCATGCTCTCGCACTAGTAATGGTGCAAGTTCTTTTGCACATTCATCTAATATGTCGCCAGCCTTCATCATCATTTCAACACGTGCTCTTGGCTCCACGTTTCTCCACGAAAGATACGCGTTATGCGCGGCTTGAATGGCTTGCTCGGCATCATCGGCCGTACCGTTCGCTACACTTGCCACCACTGCCGAAAGCTTGCCTGGATCATTATGGTAACGATAATTGCTGGCCTTTGTAATTTCGCCATTAATAAAGTGATCTACTGTAACTATATTCTCAGTGGCCGGTGTCATTTTATATCCCTCTAATTTATATTGCTAAGGTTAGCTATTTTGAAAAGGATGTCTAAATAGCTATTATTTGAATATTTAAGATAAAGTTAGTAGCTTTATCTTGTTTTGAGATTTTAATTACTTTTATGGTTTTCCTCTAATCTAAAGCACCTGAGTTCTTCTCTAATTCTTCAATAAAATAATTTTCATTGTTGCTTTTTTTATTAGAAGCTATTTCCTCCAGCGCTGCATGGTATGGACAACCGGAAAACTTTAGATCTTTTTTATATTGCTGAGAAAAATGATCGGGGAAGCGTTCATCCAGATTTTTTATCTCTCTCCGAATACTTTTTTTATCTTCGCTTGACATCCGTAACCTTTCCTCAATGTAGCTTTCGGTTGGGTCGTCTGTATTTTCTTCTATCTGCCAAAAAATATAGCCCATAAGTCTTGGAAGAATCTCAGCAGCCATTGGATCCGGCGGGTCGATACCGAGTGTTTTGAGCGTAGTAGGTAGCGACATAGACCGAATTAGCTGATGCCCAAACCAGTGAAGCTGGGGTGGAAAGAACCTAAAAACGAACTGCTCATAGATAGCCTTAGCTACCAAGTTTGCTCGCTCGGGCGTGGGTCTGGGAGTGTTTTCATACTGCTCACAGTACTCTACTAGCTCTTCAAAACTATCTGGATAGTCTGTGATTGGCTGACCGTTTTCGGCGTAAAAAAGTTTAGACATGTCGCGCCAAAAAAGATGAGCCGCTATTTTTTCTTTTTCTGATATACCGGGCGCGCCCATTTTTAATTTCAGGCGATGCATAAGGATTGCGGAAAATGCTAACGTATAGACGTAATCTTCATTATAGGAGAAGACGCCTGGGTATTGCTTGGCCCAATATGCGTGTAACTTGTTGATGCTATCTACCGACTTAATAGTCCGCTCATCGTTTGGGCCATAAAACCACCAAAGAGCATTGGCGCTGCTAGTCTGTTCAGCACGTGAAGTAGACCGGTGTAGTACTTTCCCCCCGTCTTCACGCCAGACAACTTTTGACCCCCAGTCAGTTACAATAAAGTTGGGGAAAGTCAGTGCATAGATGAAATTTTGCATGAAGTCATTTAAGCGATAGCTACTTGAAAGTCTCCATATTTCGATGTAGTCCTTATGTGGGTCAAGGCTCTCTATCTTTTTAGCTATCCATTTATTTGGCTTTTTCATAACTCATAACTCATAACTCCTAATAGTTTTTCTTATAATTAAAATGCGTATGCGAATCGTGCTTGGATTGAAAAATCATTGCTTGGACGATTTTCGACTTCGGTTTCGTGATAAGCATTAAGCCAGAAAAGCTGTTTCTCGCTAATTTTCCAGAAGAGGCCAGGCCCAATGCCTAATACTGTCTCTTGAGAGCTTTCAAGCCGTTCTCCATTAACTTTGTCGTCTTCCAGCTGTTTGAGATAGTATCCACTTAATCCAACGGAAATGTTCGGAATAAATTCATAAGAGGCGGCAAAATTTGACCAGGCGGCTTGTCCAGCTTGGGTGTCTCGTACTGAATTACCATTGAACACCATAGGTATGCTGCTGGCAGGGTCGTTGTTTTTGAAATTGTAAATATATTGCAGCCGCCAGCTTATTTCCCAGCGCTCAGCGGGCATCCAAGTTGCTGCCCAAGAGGGATTGACAGAATAAAAATTTGTACCGAGGTTGAAATCTTTGGTCTCATCGTATTCACCTATAGGCAATGAAACAGAAAGCGCTAAACGCTGGATAAACGTAGGCCGTCCTTGGGCATTGACTATTGGATCAAACTGAATAATTGGTCCAAGAGCGATATCACCGAAGCCTGTGCCGGTATCTTGCAATTGCGGGCCACGATTTCCAAAATTAGCATCGAGTGAAATAATGGGTATAGCTATGTCCCAACCTAAATGCCCTCCTCCTCCGATTGTTTTTGGTGAATGATAGGTGAATTGGTTCAGTAGCATAGTGGCGCTGAACTCTGGATCATCAAATGATTTATTATCATGACCGTTACTATCGATGAAGGACGTTGCTCTACTATGTAGTAGGTAAACACTGTGTTTGAGGCCGGGGGGGCCTCCAAACCCGTCATAGAAACTGGTATTACCAAGGTTAATACCACTAGGCTGATTAACGGTCGGTGGAGGAGGGCCATCTGCGGCTATGGCAGAAGAACATACCAGGGCTAATAAAGACGAAGAAATTATATTGTGTAAGTGATGAGAGGAGGTATTCATACATCAAGTCCTATTTTTTATAGTAGTTGTGGATGTTGAGTTTGCTTTTCAGGTTTCTAAAGACCCTGTTAATTTTCAATCTAGTAGAGAAGAATAATTTTGTCTTGTCTGTGAGCGACATTATTGACTAAATATGCCATTTGGGATTTTTATGGGTAATAAGCTACATGGAAGAGCAGTTTTAGCCTGGTTGTTTTGGCTTTCATGTTATTAGGAATTGATTGGCAGTCGGTGTTCTAATTAGGTATACCCAGGATATTGAAAGGTATTGAAGTCGCATTAGTTAAATCGAAATAATTAGACTCTTTGTTATCCTGAATTTAAATAATAATTGCAGCACCTGCGGTGTTTAGTGCTCCTGAGCATTGTCCTAATATAGTCTTGGTTTAAGTTCGGTATCCCAGCCGCTTTCTTGGCCTATCATTCAGCTTGTTGATGACCCTTCGTAGCCCTGTATCGGAGACACGTTTAGGAAGTCAGCTCCTTTCGAGAAATACTGGCGAATCAATTCATTGGTATCCCGCTGATATGGCGGTACGGGTCGCAACAAATAGGTCTTGGCCGAAACGGCCTTGGCCACTTGCCTGTGCTCGGTGAATTCTCAAGGTGATGGTTTGCGCTGCCCCTCAGCGTGGTGCCAATAACCGTGTCATTGCCTGAGCCGTTCTGGTGGCAGCTGCGCTGTCAAGAGGTAGCTACTGCGTTTCTCGACTAGGGTCACCAGTCTGGAATTTTTCTAATCCTTCAGCACCGTTCGATGTCAGTATTCAGTTGACTGATAACTTGCAGTACTCGGTGTAACGCCTCTTTGTGATGGGTGTCTGCCTAGCGTTGGCGGGTGTGATCTATTGGTTGATGCGCCATACGCGGCTGGGCATCATCATTCGTGTCGGCGCGGTCAATCAGGGGGTGACGTCGGAAGGGCTGGGAATCAATGTGCGTACCCTCTTTACGCTGATTTTCAGCGTCGGTGTTGCGCTCTCTGCCTTCGCAGGGATGATTGCTGCACCGCTCACCTCTATCGCGCCAGGCATAGGGGATAGCATTCTTATCACTTGCTTTGTCGTCGTCGTCATCGGCGTATTGCTGGTGAAACCGCGCGGTCTTTTCGCGTGAGGAGAGTAAGAAATGTTACATAGATATCCCAAGCGCGCTGCGTTCATCATGCTGGTATTAACGGTGTTGGTGGCTGCTTTTCCTCTCTGAGGAGAAGCCGTATTCGGTAATCAGGCCAACTTCATGTTGGAGAAACTGACCCTGGCCCTGGCTCTGGCCCTGTTTGCCATGAGCCTGGATCTGTTGGTAGGCATTGTGGGCTTAGTCAGTCTGGGACATGCGCTCTTCTTCGGTTTGGGGGCCTACATCTCAGGCGGCGAATAGCAGATGCTTTCTATTGGCCGTGCGCTGACGACCAACCCCGATCTGATGATCCTTGATAAAGCGAATGAAGGTCTTGCACCGCTGATTCTCGATGAGATTTGGAAGATCATAGGTGAGATCAAAGCGACCTGAATTTCTACCGTTATCGTCGATAACAATATCGATAACCTTCTGAAGATAGGAGAAAAAAACCTGCTACTGGTCAAGGGGAAAGTGGTCTATAGCGATGATTCTCAGGGCCTTAAGGACACCACATCACTTTTGGAAGTTTATCTAGTTGTCGCTTGAGCCTTTGTTCGTATCGCGTGTTAGAAATCTCTTCATTCAGCCTTGTAAGTACGATTTCTGACTGGTTTTGGGGCAGGGTATTGACTGTAATTTTAATATTGTCATGGTCATGACTCTGCTCATTGAGTGTCTGAAAGCAATGCAGATTTGACGCTGGTAAAGATCCGCTCTATTTTGTTCGTTATAAAAACTAGTGTTCGCAATAAGAACAAAAGAGGTTTCCATGTCTCAGCCCTGTATTATTTGTGTCGCTATCACCGGCAGCCTGCCACGCAAAGAGAATAATCCTGCCGTGCCGATTACGGTGGAGGAGCAGATTGAAAGCACCCAGGCGGCGTTCGAAGCGGGCGCCACCATTGCGCATTGTCACGTACGCAACGATGACCAAACGCCTTCATCCGACCCGGAGAAGTTTGGCCGTCTGATGGAAGGGCTCAAGAAGCACTGCCCCGGCATGATTATTCAGCTCTCTACAGGCGGGCGCTCCGGCGCTGGTGAGGCGCGCGGTGGCATGCTGTCGCTAAAGCCCGACATGGCAAGCCTCTCGGTGGGCTCCAACAATTTCCCCAATCGTGTTTACGAGAATCCGCCCCAGTTGGTGGAGTGGCTTGCCGATGAGATGCTCAAGTACGAAGTAAAGCCTGAAATCGAAGCGTTTGATCTGTCGCATATCCATCAGGCGCTTGCACTCTCCAAGCAGGGAAAGCTGAAAGCACCGCTTTATGTGCAGTTTGTCATGGGCGTTAAGAATTCGATGCCAGCGGACAAGCCAACGTTTGATTTCTATATCGAGACGCTCAAGCGGCTAGCGCCGGATGCGCAGTGGTGTGGCGCAGGCATTGGCGTTAACCAGTACCTGCTCAATGAGTGGTCAATTGCTGCAGGTGGCCATACTCGTACCGGCCTTGAAGACAACGTACGTCTGGATAGCAACACATTGGCACCTTCCAACGCGTCGTTGGTCGAGCGTACCGTAGCTCTCTGTGAAAGGTATAATCGCCCAGTGGCAACCTGGCAGCAGGCCCGTGAGATGCTTGGGTTATAAAAAATATAAAACCGACAATTAATACGCAGGAGTTAAGTTATGACTGATGTCACTATTGTGGGTGATGCACCTGAGATCGATGAGATTAAGCGTGTTGTTCAGCTTTATGTTGATGGTTTTCAAGGCAGTAGGGAGAAGCTGGAGGAAGCGTTTCATACGGATGCGTGGATTTTTGCTGTGGACGCTGATGGTAAGTTGGCAACTGACCTGATCAGCGACCGTTTCGAACGCTGGGCGGCTAGCCACCGTAAAGTGGAGAGCCGCTTTATTGCCGTCACCCAGGCGGGAGAAGTCGCCAGCGTATTGCTAGGCTTTGATAATAGCGACAACCTAGCGGATTCCTGGGTCGATGTGATTGCCTTGGTGAAGGTCGACGGCATCTGGAAAATTACCAATAAAACGGCAGCCCATAGCACGCGTGCAGCGTGGGCAAAGCCGAGCTCCTAGGCTCACAATAGACACATCATAGAATCTCGCGGGGGCATCCTGTAAGCGCGTTTTTCCCTTCTAGCGCACTAAGCGGGCGAACAATACTGCTATACGCCCAGAGATAACCATTTAGATGGACACTCAGCTCGCCCAAGGTGGTGTAATGAAAGCTGCGGATGGCCGCTTCCTTGATGGTACGATTCATTCGTTCAACTTGCCCGTTGGTCAGGGATGGAGCGTCCGTGCCAGACGGTTCTCAATGCCGAATCGATGACATATACCGTTGAACCGGTGCGGTTTGTAGGCTTCTTTTCCCGGTCGCTTGGCGAATTGTGCGTCGTTATCTGTCAGTACGGTGTGAACTTGATACCGCAGCTGTTGCTGCACGTTTTCGAGGAACTCAGCCGCCCGTTCCCGTTGTGCCTTGCGATAGAGCTGCGAAGGCACGAACTTGGAGGTGCGATCAACGACCACGAACAAATACGCCTTGCCCACTCTGGTACGAACCTCGCAGATATGCATTTGTAGGTAACTGGTCGGATACTGTTTGTAGGTCGACGTATCGGGCTTTTTATCAAGTTGACGTGAAAACTTGTCGATATCGAGGCGTTTTATACCGCCGATGCAAGCTTGATCGCGTCAGATGGGGGATGAAGCGCTTCAAAGCGAGGGGACAGGAAACCAGTTGGTACCCGAAAGGTCGCCGCACCGTTCTACTCAGGGATTGACAAGGTGGCTGTTTGGGTTCTGTGCGCTCATCCTCCACGGGACTGCGATGCAGTCACTTGAGAACTGTCTTCGGGTTGAGGTTGTAATGCCGACTCAGCTCGGCGACCGACGCTAACGATCGTTGTATGTCTTCTCGGAGGGCGTGTGTGGTCTTGGCGCGTTGATGAAGTACTTGAGCCATCGACTCTCCTCGGACAATGGTTTATAACACGAACCATTACACTCCGTGATTAAACAATTAACGAAAGTTGGTCTATGGTTTTATGCATGGTCAACTGAGCTATGTTCGTCGCTACCCTGGGCGCTTTCAATCAGACAGCCTTCGTTGAGCTGATGGATCCTGCTTGACTGAATAGTATCCATAAGTTTCCTTCATCGTGGCTGAAAAATCGAAGCCGACCTCTCTAAACTGAGGGTCGGCTACCTCCGAGGCTGAGATTGCCGACAATTGGTTTCCACAGATGGAAGGTGATCTATGGAACAATGCCTTATTTCATTTCACGCTTCTTTAGCCATTTTGCGGAATTTGGATAGCTGGCCTCCCCACAGGTTGACGCTGCGCGGTGTCGGCTCCCAAAGGCGAGGAACATACGTAGCCAAATCGTCGTGGAATTTCTCCATTTCCGCCGACAGTTCGATATGAGTTCCTGCTGGGTCATCGAAGAACACGAACAGGTTGTTGCCAGGACCGTGGCGGCCAGGCCCCCAGGTAACCTCTACGTTAAGATCGGTTAGTCGGTCGCACCACTGCTTGAAATCCTCCCACTCGCTGAGATCGAATGAGTAATGGTCCAACTGACCCCGCATTCCAATGTCAACAACCGCTAAGGTGTGGTGGTCACGATCACTTCTCAGCCACGCAAAATTGCCATTACTAAGCTGGTCGGAAAGAGAAAAACCAACAATATTGGCGTAGAACTCCACCATCCGTTTGACGTCGTCACTACCAACCGTCGTATGTTGAAAGCGAATCGGCCGACGCCCTATGTCCGCTTGGTGTTCCCCTAGGTGATCCATTGCCGTATGAAAGTGCACTCGGTTGCCGTCGGGATCTTCAAACTCAATGCCCTGCGGATCGCCAACAGCTGCATCCATATAGGCAGCATCCAGTGCCCTTACGACCACATTGGCATCTTCTAGCCGGCTTTGCAGTGCGTTGATCGATTCGCTATCCTGTGTTTCAAATCCGAAGTGGGTTAGCGCGTACTTTCCCGATATTAGTTCGATGACGTGGTGCCCACTTCCCCAGCCTAGACGTACCACGCCCTCCAAGGAATTTTCATGCACTGCCATACCTAATACTCGCTGGTAGAAAACTGTGGTTGCCTCAATATCAGGTACACGGAAACCGATATGAGAGACGCGCGTCCCACTCAGCTTTTGCTGTGAAGGGTTCGTATCAATGAGCAGTCGGTTGTTATTCATTATTTACTCCAGAATTAGTGAGTTGCCGAAATGTAGCCTTGTTAATTCAAGGGTGCTCTGGTTTAACCAAGATGGCTGATTGTTAAGCCGTCTCTGACATGTCTGGTGCATTATGCTAATTAGCTAAGCCCTAATTGCTGCGGAAGCCACAGCGACAAGGCGGGCACCAGGTTGATGATTGCCATGCACACGAACATGGCAATCAAAAATGGGATCATGGCTCTGAACAGCCCGAACATGGATACTTGAGTGGTCGAGGTAACGACAAACAGGCCCGGCCCCACCGGTGGTGTCACGAGGCCAATAAGAGTCGCCAAACTTATCACCACGCCGAAATGGATTGGATCAATGCCCAATGCCAGCACGGTTGGCAGGACGATGGGCACTAACACAATCAGAATGCTCATGCTCTCCAGGAACATCCCTAGCACCACGACCAGCAGGTTGATAAGCAGCAGGAACACCCAGGGCGATTGGGTCCATGCATTAATCATCGCAACGATGCGGTCCGGTACGCCCACAAAGGAGAGCGCCCAGCCGAACATAGTCGCCGCCGCAATAAGGCCTGTGATTAACGCGGTGTTAAGGGCGACCTGTTTGAATATTTCCGGTAGGTCGCTCCAAAGGATGGAGCGATAAATCCACTTACCGATGATTAGTGCCAGCAGAGCGCCCACGGCACCCGCCTCAGTGGGTGTCATCACCCCTGCCGAGATGCCGAAAATGATAAACACCGGAATCATTAGCGGAGAAAGTTGCTTAAGCAGCCCTATCAGGCTCACCTTGCGCCGTGCAGTCCGCTCCAGCTTGGGGAAGTCATGGATAAAGCCGAGCATCATCACCACGACGACAAAACCGAGAAAGATCAGCAGTCCGGGTAGCACCCCCGCCAAAAACAGCGCGGAAATCGGCTGCAGCGCGATGACGCCGTAGATAATCATGATCATTGAGGGAGGAATGATCGGCCCCAACAAACCACCGGACACGGTCACCGCCGCTGCGAAGTCGCGTTTATAACCTTGCTTCTCCATGGCGGGGATCATGACCTTGCTCATCACCGCGATTTGGGCAATGGCAGAGCCCAGAATAGAGGCCGCCACGGCGTTAGTCAGCAAGTTGACGTAAGCCAGGCCGCCTCGCATGCGCCCAAGCAGCAGGTTGGCTAGTTCGACAAGGCGATCGGTCAGCCCGCCTCGGTTCATCAACTCGCCCACCAGCATAAACAGTGGAATGGCGAGCAGGCCATTCTTCTCTAGGGCACCGTAAAACTGCAGGGGCAGGCTGCTGGAGAGCAACAGCAGGTCGCTTTGATGCAGGAACACCAGGGTGCCCAGCATCAGCGTCAGCAGAATAGGCAATCCGAGAAACAGCGTAATAAAGAAAACGGATAAGGTGATCATGTGCACACCCTCTCGGAGGCTTCGTGGCTAACCAGCCGATGGATGGAGAGTAGAAGGCTGACGAACTGGTGGTAACTCATGACCATCAGCGCCACGAGCATCACGCTGAAGTAGTACCAACGCGGCAGTTGCGTCGTTGGCGACAACTCGATTTGCGTATGCGGTGAGGCAACCCATTGCCACGTCAGTGCGGTGAAGATCGCCAAAACACATAGGCCGAGCAGGCAAAAAAAGACCTCAAGGCAATGGGCCGCTCGTTCGGGCAGAAGACTGGGAATGATGTCGATCCGCACCAGGGAGCGGGTATAAAGTAGATGGCTGACACCAATGAAGCTGATGGCCACCAGTATCTGCAACGCCACCTCCTCGGCCCAAAAAAGTGGGGTGCCGAAGATATAACGCAACACCACTTGGGTGATCAGCAGCCCAGCCAGCAGTCCCGTCAGGATAATAAGCACCCATGTTTCCAGTCGAGCCAGCGCGCTATCGCACCACTTTAATATATTAAGCATAATGCCCCCTATGCGGCATGGGCGTGACCTGAGCCACGCCATTGCCACATTTCATTGATTGGCCACGACCTGGTGATAGAACTCGGCGATTAACGGGTCGCTATCGATATAGGTCTGGCGCACTGCAGCAGCCGTTTCTGCGTAGCCAGCGGTATTGATCTCGACCACTTCTACGCCAGCGTCCTTGAGCGTGGCGAGATTTTCCTTCTCGACACGTGCTTGCTCCTCGATGCCCCACTGCTCGGCTTCTTGGAAGACCTCGCGGATCATCTGCTGATCGGCTTCGCTCTGCCTATCCCACCAAGCTTTGGAGACCAGCACTACGCCAGGGAAGGCCATATGATTGGTGAGCGCCAGATGTGGAGCCTGCTGGTAGAGTTTCAGCGCAGTGACGAAGTCAAGGTCAACGTCCACAGCATTCAGCAGATTGGTGGTCAGTGCTGGTGCGACTTCGGAGGTCGGTAGCGCAGTGGGCGCCGCTCCGTTGGCCAGCCACCAATCATTGAAGACAGGGTTGGGGAAGACACGGATCTTCTGGTTGGTGAAGTCATTTATGGACTCGACCGAATCGGTCGACAGCACGTGCCGCATGCCGGCGATGATGTAACCAAGACCGATCATGCCCTGGGGCTCCAGCTTTTCGAGCATACTGCGGGCAGCTGGCAACTGTGTTGCTGCTCCGGCCTCGTCGTAGTTCTCGAATTCGCCAGGTAGAAACCAGCCATTAAAGGAGGGCTCGCGGCTGGAGAGCGAGGCGGCGGGAACCACGCCGAGCTGCACCGCGCCATGCTGAAGGAGCTGGATCAGCTCGTTATCGTTACCCAGCCTGCCATAGGGGGATACCTCGATAGCGTAACGCCCGTCGGAGCGTTCGCCGAGATTTTCCGCGAGACGTCCGGAAACCTTGCTAAAGATGTGGCTGGGCGGCACTGGAGTGCTGAGCCGAAGCGTCTCGGCCTGCGCAGTGGCGGAGACCATAAGGCTGCCTGCAGCACAGGCAAGGCCAACTAACAGGGGATTGAAGCTCGATAATTTCATGTCGTACTCCGTATTGTTGTAGTAGTTATCTTCAAGAATCCACCTTCCAGCCGATCCCCCTTAACCATGGGGATACACCCTGCTATCGACGGGAAGATTTGGGTTTTACAGGGTAGCGGTGGTACTCAAAGGCTGATGAGAATGACCTAAAGCACTGAACTCGGGAGGGCGCAGCATCTCACCAAGTTGAATGGCATCCGTGGGCAAATTGTCCTTGTTAAGAACCGCCATGGTGTAGCGGTCCGGTCTCACTAGATAAAAGACGTGCTCGCCAGCATGCGCCCTGAATATCCAGTCGTTGGCTTGGCTGTGGGCATCTCGCAATACCTCGATACCCTCGACGGGAACAGGGTTGTAGTTCCGCGGGGTAACACACACTTTCTTTAGGTCATCCGGTAGATACTTGAGCCAGGGCTGGATAGCGTCGAACGCCATCTTCGCATCAGGGTGGTAAGTGATAAGTGCGAAGTGGCCGTCGATGTAGCGATCCAACAGCGCCATCTCGCGGTTTGGATTCTCAAGCATCGGCTGGGCAATCATTCGTCCAGTGCGTGTCTTGCGGGCAGAGACAGCGTCGCTGATAAAGAAACCAGTGACGAAACGCGGCGTCGGCTTGTAACGCATCTGGGTAACGTAGTCACGAGCCGGGCTGTAGACGCTCAACCAGCGCAGGCCTGTCTGCAACAATGTTGCGTGTATACGGCTCTTTGGCATCATGAACTTGCCGAGCATGGCGGCCATTTCAATCAGTTGCCAGGCATGCGGTTTGCGCTCTTCTTCGTAGCTGTCTAGCAGCGTTTCAGGCAACTTGCGCTTGAGCACCCAAGCCAGCTTCCAGGCTAGGTTCACCGAGTCGCGCAGGCCGCTGTTCATGCCCTGACCAGCGAATGGAGGGGTTAAGTGGGCGGCGTCGCCGAGCAGGAAAATGCGCTGCTGACGCCAGCTCTCAGCTTCTCGGGCATGGAAGGCGTATACCTGTTTGCGGACGATCTCTGCGTCGCGGTCCGGGCCATGCTCAGCCATCAGTTGGCGAACGTACTCTTCTTCTACTGCTTTTTGTTCATCTTCGTCGGGCAGCAGCATAAATTCGAAACGGCGGCTGCCACCGGGACCAGGCAGATTGATGCCGGGACGCGCTGGATCACAGTAGACGCGAGTCTGGCGGAAATTGTCCTGCGTCCCTTTGAGATCGATGATCAACCACTTCTGTTCGTAGGTAAGACCTTTCAGTTTGATATTCAATTCGCTGCGCACAAAGCTGCGTCCACCATCGGCTGCCGCCATGTATTCGGCAACAACCTCGTAGCGCCCCTTATCGGTCTCGACCCTTAAACGCACACAATCGGCGTCCTGCACAAATTCGACAACACGATGGCCGAAGCGCGCCTCAACATGGGCAAAGCGCTTGAGCCCGTTACGCAGGATTGCCTCCAACTCTGGCTGGTGAAAAGCATTACGCCGCGAATAGCCATACTCACGCCCTCTCGGTTCAATATTGGCGAAGGGCACGCGCTTTAGGTCAAGATAGACCGAGCCATAGTCCTGGGCGCAGCATGCAAGGACACTCTTCTCAAGCCCAATGGCCTGCATGGTTCGCATCGACTCGTCATCGATGGATACCGCCCTCGGCTCGGTCACCGTCGAGAGATTGCGTTCAAGCACCAGGGTGCGAATCCCATAGGTTCCCAGCAGGTTGGCCAGGGTCAACCCGCTGGGGCCACCTCCGACAATAACGACAGAGAAGCGGTCGGCTAGTGAAAAAGCGGCGGTACTGGCATTGTCAGGTTGTTGTTTCATAATTGTTGTCCTTACGACACCGTCATTAAGACGCATCCTTCCCCTCTGCCCAGAGCAGACGACAAAAATCGCGTTAAGAAGGAAACGAGGTGTTATTTGTGCAGGAAGACCTACCTCCGGTCATTCAGATGCTTTGGCGCATAAATTCAGTCGCCACTATATTATTGCTACATGTTCTTGCTATATGCCCTTGCTACAAGCCCTCGATGCATCTTTTCAATACATCACCTGTGTCTTACGAACTGATCAACTGCGTTAACTTCTCGGTTAGCCGATTCGCAAGAGTCATGATCACCTGGCGCTGCTTTTCCGCTTGGTCTTCACGGTAGGAAGTTTGCGGCCTTACGCAGCTTAGACTGGCGACCACTTTGCCGTTACCATCAAAGATCGGAGCGGCAAGCCCGAAGAGGTTTGGATCCACCTCACCATGAGATTCGCTGTAGCCCTGCCGCCGAATCGTCTGGAGGACGTCCTTAAACTCCTCCCACGACGAGCCCAGGCTTCCTTTCACCACCTCATTCTGATGCTCCAAGAAAAGTCGCATATGCTGTCGAGCAGGCAGGTAAGCCAATATGATTTTCGATGTCGCCCCCATAAACAGCGGGCGTGGCGTACCCCGTGCATAGCTAACAGGCTCTTTCAGGTGACCATGGCTGTGGACGCAAATCACTTGATCATTGAATAGCCGACATACGATCCAGATCTGCTCACCGTCGAAGACATCGAGTTCAGGCTCGATCTCCCGCGTCGCCTTTACCAAAGGATCAGTCAGTCGCAGCTGTCTATCCCACTGGATGATTCTTGAGCCTAGGCCGTAGCGCCGGGGCTCAACCTGAAACAGCAGCCCCGCTTCAGTCAGTTCCTTGGTATAACGATAAGCAGTCGAACGCGTATAGCCCAGCGCATCGCACATTGCCTCTACCGACCAGATCGGCACCTCTTCCGAGAACAGATCCAGAATCACCAGCATTCTTTCCAGACTGCTATTGCTCTTGCTGCTTCTGCCTGCTCGGGAAGCCTGCTCCTCAAGATGCCGATCAAGGGCCACGGGATGCTGTTGACTCATAACTTGATTACGCCTCGTCTGCGATAGTGTTGCGCAGGGTGCCGATGCCCGAGATAGCAATTTCGATGCTATCACCTGGTTTCATCCAAACCGGGGGTTCGCGGAAGGCGCCCACGCCGCCAGTGGTGCCGGAGACAATAACGTCGCCCGGCGCCAGCTCGGTAAATGTACTGCAGTATTCAATCAGTTCCGCCACGCCGAAGATCATATCGCTGGTATCGGTGTCCTGCATGACATCGCCATTCAGGCGGGTGGTCAGGTGTAGCGCCTGCGGGTCGGGAATCTCGTCGCTAGTCACAAGCCATGGGCCAAAACCGCCCGTATTGGGGAAGTTCTTGCCAGGAATAAACTGGATAGTGTGCTTTTGGTAGTCACGTACGCTGCCATCGTTATAGCAGGAGTAACCAGCAACGTATTCAAGGGCATTCTCAGCCTTGACGTGGCGCGCGGTTTTGCCGATCACCACAGCCAGCTCCCCTTCAAAATCCAGCTTGTGCGAGACAAACGGGCGAATAAGCGGCGTTAGATGACCCGCTTGGGAGTCAGCGAAGCGGGTGAATATCATCGGATGCGTCGGCATATCACGCCCCGTCTCTTTCACATGCGTCGCATAGTTGATGCCCACACAGAGGATCTTGCCAGCATCCGGAATGACCGGTAGAAACTCGATGTCGTCTAGGCTTAATGAATTTAAGCTTGAGGTATCTAAGCCAACTATGTCGGAAAGAGCACCTTTGCGTATCATTTCTTTGAGTGAACCACCTAGACGATCGGCAAGGGGAGCGAGATCGAGGACTCGGCCGCCATCCACTAAACCGATGCTGATGGTGTTCTGATAACGGAATGTAACAAGTTTCATATTTTAACCTTTCTCTCGGGCTAGCGAGGCGGAAGAGGTGAGCAAGCGACGATAGCGACTAATGTTATTTACTCTATTGAAATGATTCTAGTGCCACAATAGAGTAATTTCAATATATCCCGCAATGTAGGATTTTATACACACATTGCTTTGTAATCGTATATCGTTGAGGAATGGATTTTTTTTTGTGTTAAGCACCATAATAAGCGCTTATGGCTACGACCAATGTCTATTGGTGAATTTGCTCAGGGCAAGGTCAATTTTTTTGAAAGAGAGTATTGGGCTAACCCGTCATAGCGACCGTTCGATTTTAGCGTTCTATATAAGCATTCTGCTGGGGCTTTCCTGTCTGGATACACATGAGCTGAATACCTCGACCTTCCGCCCATGCCGATAACTTACCGCTGATATGTTCTGGCCCGTAGTACTTGCTGAATAAGCAGGTTGGAGCCAGCCATCTGTACCAAAATCTTTGATGCCAATCAGTGGATTTAGGAGATGTACACATGGCTGACAACGTAAAGAATAGCTCTGTGAAGGTGATGATC
>TARA_R110001583_G_scaffold6618_2_pt1 | contig 32788 bp, 34 predicted proteins | sample TARA_R110001583 | Tara Oceans TARA_R110001583 (sample SAMEA4398432) | marine metagenome | biome: Polar Biome; feature: [MES] marine water layer (ENVO:01000295) within the mesopelagic zone...; material: water (ENVO:00002006), including particulate matter (ENVO:01000060) such as...... | reverse complement strand
AACTTTCTAACTTTCTAACTTTCTAACTTTCTAACTTTCTAACTTAAGTTTAAATCCCCATTCCTGAAAGCGCAGCCATAATATCTTTAATTGCTTTACCAACAACCGGATTACTCTCTTCAAAAACTAATAATTGTTCTGTCAGTTTCTTATCTCGAATTAATTTCGCAGGATCACGAGACAAGATAGCCTCTTGAAATTGATCGTGCACTAGCTTTAGATCTCCAGCAGTACATTCATCTGCAATCAAATCGTTATCTAGAATATCGGAAAGTTTTTTAAATTCAGATTTAACTTTTGTAATTGGCATAGACACCTCGAGTTATAATATCAGCTATACTGATGAAACATTAACTTACACTAATATAATTCCATAATGTAATTTAATATCAACAGTATAGGCTTCCTAACTGAATTATTATTTCTTAATTTTAAAATAGTGATCTAAATATCGTCCCATCACTAAAAAAACAATCACAAATAATACACTCATAATCATTAACCCTATTTTAAACCAGCTTTGTTGTTCAAAATGCTGTAAATAAAGTGATGAAATATAAATCGCCACCAGCCAATAAATAATACGAATCAAATAAGCCCAAACTGAATAAGCCTTATCGGTTAACCATAATTTTGCCATTTTCAGTTAAGCCCCTTTAATTGTAAAACTGATGACATGATCAATATGCTTCTGTTTGGTAGCAAGCATAATCAAACGGTCAATTCCTAATGCCACACCCGCACAGTCAGGAAGGCTTGTTAATGAAGCAACAAATCGATGATCAATAGGCATTTCAGCTAGATTATTTTTTTGGCGCAACAAGTTGTCATTCTGAAAACGTTTTAATTGTTCTTCACTGTCACTTAACTCATGAAAACCATTTGCCAATTCGATACCTTGATAATACACCTCAAAACGCTCTGCAACACGACTGTCTTTCGAGCTTATTCGCGCTAAAGCGGCTTGAGAAGCAGGAAAGTCATAAACAAAACAAGGCACTTCATTGGCAATAACCGGCTCGATAGCAATACAAAAAAGCAATTGTAAAAGCGTATCAAGGTCTGTTTCATTTTCTAATACATCACCTAAATTTAGGTGTCTTCCTGATATTTTCAATTCTTCCAGAGATGCTGATAAGGGATCAACATTTAAGGTTTGCATAAAAGCCTGTTGATAGGTTAATTGCTTTGCTTGCCCACATTTAAGTACAAGTTGTAACAACTCATCCATTTCGTCCATTAATTGAAAATGGTCAAAATCAGTACGATACCATTCTAATAAAGTAAATTCAGGATTATGGTAACGTCCTGATTCTTCATTTCTAAAAGCTTTAGATATTTGGAATATTGAACCACTGCCAGCAGCTAATAAACGTTTCATATGAAATTCAGGAGAGGTTTGAAGATATAAAGGCACACCTAACGCTTCGGGTTTTATATCTGAGATTTCAGGGCCAAGGTAATAGGTTTTAAAACAACATAGATGTTGATCCGTTACCCCTGCCTGACTCAAACTAGGCGTTTCAACTTCTAACAATTCTCGTTCTATAAAAAAGGCTCTTATCGCTTGTAAAATAGTGGCGCGCTTTTTTAATAGTTGTATTTCGGCATTTGGCAACCAGTTCATACTATTCCTTATTTAAGGTGTCCGTTATCCATCAGACATTTTAATTACTTACATCCCGTGGGATAACAATATTAAGTTTATCAAATAATTGATTGAGCGTAATAAAAACTCGATCAATTCTATATTAATCATAAAAACCCTACTCTTCTCACGGACTTAAAAAAAACCCTTGATACACTAAAAATATAACATTCTTAAGTAGGAGATAAATGTGCAAATAATTAAAACAGATGTTGCCATTATTGGCGCCGGAGGCTCAGGTTTAAGAGCCGCCATCGAAATAGCAGAAAACCACCCAGAACTTGATATCGCGCTGATCTCTAAAGTATACCCGATGCGAAGCCATACTGTGGCAGCAGAAGGTGGCGCAGCAGGGGTGGCTCAGGATCATGATTCATTGGATAACCATTTTAATGATACCGTATCAGGCGGTGATTGGTTATGTGAACAAGATGTAGTGGAATATTTTGTTGAAAATGCTTCCAAACAACTGACTCAACTAGAACATTGGGGTTGCCCATGGAGCCGTAAACCCGATGGCTCGATTAATGTACGCGCTTTTGGTGGCATGAAGATAGAGCGCACTTGGTTTGCTGCCGATAAAAGTGGCTTTCATATTTTGCATACCCTGTTTCAAACGTCTATCCAACATCCTAAAATCACCCGATTCGATGAACATTTTTGTTTAGATTTAATTGTTGAAGATGACAAAATACAAGGCGTTGTTATTTTAGATATTGCCGAAGGTGAAGCAAAACTTATTCAAGCAAAATCAGTGATCATGGCAACAGGCGGTGCTGGCCGTGTTTATAGCTACAATACTAACGGTGGAATCGTCACTGGAGATGGCATGTCACTTGCGTATCGCCACGGTGTTGCCTTACGAGATATGGAATTTGTGCAATATCACCCTACTGGTTTACCGGGTAGCGGTATTTTAATGACCGAAGGATGTCGTGGTGAAGGTGGGATTTTAGTCAACAAAAATGGTTATCGATATTTACAGGATTATGGTTTAGGCCCAGAAGTGCCTGTGGGAGAGACCAAAAACAAATATATGGAACTCGGTCCTCGCGACAAACTTAGCCAATGCTTTTGGCAAGAGAAGCAAAAAGGCAATGTTTTCGAGGGTGATCGTGGAGATTATATTCATTTAGATTTACGCCATCTAGGCGAAGATAAAATCAATGAGCGTCTGCCCTTTATTCGAGAATTAGCCAAAGCTTATGTGGGTGTTGACCCAGTGTACGAACCGATTCCAGTTCGTCCTACTGTTCATTACACCATGGGAGGCATCGAAACAGATGCAAAAACAGCAACCTCTTTAGCCGGATTATATGCAATAGGAGAATGTGCTTCTGTCGGTCTACATGGTGCAAATCGACTTGGCTCAAACTCATTAACTGAATTAGCCGTATTTGGGCAACTTGCCGGTCAGCAAGCAGCTGAATACGCGAAAGCGAATAAACACCAGAAATTATTCCCTATTAAAAAGCAAGCCGAAGCAATTATTAAACGAACAGAGGAACTCTTACACAGTAACGGCACAGAAAAAATGGCCGATATTCGCCAAGAAATGGGCGATAGCATGGAAGAAGGTGTTGGTATTTACCGAACTGAAGCTTCTATGCAAAAAACAATTGATAAATTAGCCGAGTTAAAAAAACGCTATAAAAACATTAAAATTGAAGATAAATCTAGCGTCTTTAATACCGAGTTCTTATATGCCATCGAATTAGGCTACTTGCTTGATACGGCAGAAGCAATGGCACACAGTGCAATCGCACGTCAAGAGTCTCGTGGCTCGCATCAGCGCATCGATGGTTTTGAAGCCCGTGATGACGAAAAATTTCTTAAACATTCACTCGCTTATTACCAAGCAGATAAATCCCCTAATATTAAATACAGTGATGTGACTATTACTAAGAGTCAACCTGCTGTTAGGGCTTATGGCGCCGCAGGCGATGCTTCTATAAAGGAGAATAAATAATGAACCAGAAAATTATGAAGATAGATATTCTGCGTTACCGTCCAGAAATGGATGATGCTCCTTTTACACAAACTTTTGAGCTACCTTACAATCCTGATATGTCTGTTCTTGAAGCGTTACAGTATATCAAGGACCACTTAGACAGCACGATTAGTTTCCGATGGTCTTGTCGTATGGCGATATGTGGCAGTTGTGGCATGATGGTTAATGGGGTTCCCAAGCTAGGCTGTAAAGCGTTTCTACGAGATTATTACCCTAAAAAGCTTAGCTTGGAACCACTTGCAAACTTCCCCATTGAACGGGATTTAGTGGTTGTGATGGATGACTTCATTAAAAAACTTGAAGAAATAAAACCTTATATCATTCCTAAAAAAACAGAGTCTGGTGACAAGAAGTGTTTATCTGAAGGCACTTATCAGCAAACACCTGAACAGATGGAAAAATATAAGCAGTTTTCAATGTGTATCAATTGCGGGCTTTGTTATGCCGCCTGCCCACAATATGCACTCGATAATAAGTTTACAGGTCCAGCCGCACTTGCACTACTTGCCAGATACAACCGAGACTCTCGTGATGGCGGGGAAGCAGAGCGCATGAAAATCGTCAATCAAGAGGAAGGCGTTTGGGGTTGTACCTTTGTGGGTTATTGCTCAGTCGTCTGCCCTAAAGGCGTTGATCCTGCGGCAGCTATCCAACTGTTAAAAGTAGAAAGCAGCAAAGATTATTTAATCGGGATGTTTAAACCTGAATAACGATTGTGTGTCGTCGTATGAACTAATTACGGCGTCAAAAGTGCTCATTTAAAAGTTTAAATTGCGCGCTTTTTCCTTGTACTAAGTCCATACGACTTAACACAATGGTCATTGCAATAGTTAAAATAAAATTAATCAAAAACTAAAGTATCTACTTAGCATCCCTTCAGAATGAAGGTGCTTTTATTAAATTAGGTCGTAAATGCTCAGGGTTAAGCTATTTATGCTTAGTTCAAGGCGGAAAAGCGCAGTTTAGTATTTTAAATGAGCATTTTCCAACGATGAAATAGGCTTAAATAGCGACAAGCTGAGCAGTTACAAATTAAATACCGAATAATAAGGAATGAATAATGAGTAAACGTAAGCCTTATACCCGAGAACTCCCCAATGATTGGTGGATGAAACAACTTTTTTATACAAAATACATGCTCCGTGAAGGCAGTAGTGTTTTTATTACCTTTTATAGTTTAGTACTTGCTTGGGGGGTATTTAGATTAAGCCAAGGTGAAGTAGCGTTTAACGCTTGGTTAGAAGCATTACAAAACCCTTTTTCTATACTGTTACACCTCATAACCCTAGCCTTTGCGTTATATCATACGATTACCTGGTTTTCGCTAGCCCCCAAAGCAGCCGATATATGGATAAAAGGAAAGCGATTGACTGACAATATCATTGTCTCAGGCCACTACGCTGCTTTTATCGTTGCAACAGTATTTTGTTTTTTAATTATTCTTTTATAAGGAGCTAATAATGTCAGAAAATTTACAGAAACATGACGAAAAAACTTACATACGCTCCCATGAACCTATTTTCTGGGGATTATTTGGTGCAGGTGGCATGCTTACCGCTTTTTTAACACCTGCAATGGTATTAATTACGGGGTTATTAATTCCTTTAGGCATCATTGATAAAGGGAATTTTAACTACCAAAGCATTTATGAATTAGCAACCACTTGGTATGGTGCGGGGATTATTTTAGTACTTGTTGCCTTGCCTCTATGGCACACTCTGCATCGTATATTTCACGGCTTACATGATCTCGGTGTTAAACGAGGTCGCGATTTGCAACAGGTGATTAGTTACGGATTTGCCTTTGCTGTCAGCGTATTTGTATTTACCATATTGCTACAGATGTTTTAAAAACTTAGATTCGAATAATCTTAGCTTTGCCAGTTAGGTAAAGTTAAGATTACTTAGATGCTTCGCCTTAATGACAAGTCAATGTCGAGTTAACAATAAGAAACCGAAACACATTTGTTCAGTTCCGGTAATTAATGTTTATCTTAAATCAAATACTCAAATCAAAGTTTTTCTATGGTTATCTCGTCAAAACTATAAACCTGCCCACCGAACTCATTTTTAAATGCCTCTGCATGCTCTTTTTGGCTAAAGCTTGCTAGTGTCTGTCCCATAGCGCCTCGTTTGCTGGATCCGGTAACAAACCATGCCGTCTTAGCATCAACAAAATGGCCATCATTAGGTTCATCCCATGGCATCTTGCTCATATCATGGACAAACAACTGGGTTACATTACGTTTGTTCTCAGGTTGCAGATAATAAGCAAACAGGTCGCGTGTTGAACAAAACTTACTTACTTCTTCAGCACCTTTTTGCGCAATCTCTCCCTTAGGGCCTGGAAAGTTAGATATCAACATACCACATAGATGGCACTCATCACTGCTTTCAATGGCAACGGCTTGTTTTAACATCTGTCGCTCAGCTTGTTGCTCACCACAGCCCACCATTAATAATAAAAAACTGATCACAGTAAAAGATTTAAGAGGATAAAGTACTTTCATTTAAGGTTCCTATGCATTCAAAAAGGTTATATAAAAATTCAGAATAAACTCGTTAAATTGATTTTTTGCTAAATATTAACTGTGCGATGAATAGGGGAATGACTATCCACCCCAGCATCACTGACATCAACGTTACAGGGCTAAATTCACTATTAATGGCAACTGATAACACACCATTTACGTCGCTTGCACTTAATGCAGAAAGGTTAATCAAACGAAATAAATCAGCAGGGTTAAACATCATGACTTGCACTAACCCTTGTTGGGTTAATCCTTCCTCTACGCCTACTAATAATCCCAATAAAACCAAATCAAAAACCAATACAAAAAACAGCCACAATAGCAATGCAATGCCTGCTGCTTTAGATTTTTCACTGACAAGAAGGCTAATAATATACGCTAAAGCGATAAAGCTAAGACCAAGCAACGATGAACTAACAATAAACAATGAGAATGCGCTAAACACCTCAGCAGCATTACCACTCATTGCAAGCAATAACGCCGCACTACCAAAACCTAATAACGTGGCTAACGAGATGATGCAACCTTGGCCAGCAAACTTACCTAGCAATAATTGCCCTCGACTAATTGGATAGGTTAATAATAATAATAAAGTGCCCGACTCTTGCTCTCCCACAAAGCTATCGTAACAAAGTAACAATGCAATCAAAGGAATGATAAAAACCGATAAACTCGACAAACTGGCAATGGTGGTGGATAAGGATGCAGTGCCTAATTCCCCAGAAGCAAGACTACCGTAATAACTTAGCCCTATCGAAAGCACCGCAAAAACAATGCTGATGGACAGTAACCAACGATTGCGCAAACCATCTTGAAACTCTTTTAAAGCAACCGCTAAAATTGGATTCATAATGATTTCCCCTGTGAGTCATTCAGATAATGATGGTAAATTTTCTCTAGACTGGCGCTTTCAACGCTAATATCGCTGATGCTTTCAAACTGCATTAACTGTCTAATAATGTTAACTTTTTTCGATTCAGGAACCAACAGTTGGTTATTTGTCACCATAAAACCAGCAAGGTTTGGTACTTCTCTTAAAGCACCATTTATACCCTGAGTGGTGATTGAAACAGGCAGACTCGCTTGCTCACGAAGCTCTGCTAAACTGCCCGACGCAACCATCTGACCTTGATTTAGAATCATTGCGGTATCGATATGTTGCTCAACACCCGGTAATACATGCGAACATAGAATAACGCTTGCCCCGCCACTTCTCAGTAGATCCACACTTTGGTAAAAATCTTTTGTAGCCATCGGATCTAAGCCAACGGTTGGCTCGTCTAATAACAGTAATTTAGGTTCTCCAAGAAAGGCTTGTGCTAACCCTAGACGTTGACGCATCCCCTTTGAATAGGTTTTAACTGCACGATGTTGTGCTTCACTTAAACCAACCTTTTCAAATAGTTCGGCAATCTGTTTATTATCCACCGACTTTAAGCGTGCAAAATAGGTTAATACCTGCAAGCCCGTTAACTGATCGTAAAAACTGACATTCTCAGGAAGATAACCAATGCGTTTACGGCCTTCCCAAGCGCCTTTATGGCTGGGATCAAAACCCAACACAGAAACAGCGCCGGCATCTGCTTTGATGATGCCGAGGATAATCTTCATCATGGTGGTTTTGCCCGCACCATTATGTCCAAACAATCCTAAGACCTCTCCCTCTTTAACAATAAGATCGATATTTTTTAATGCCTTAAGTCGTCCGTACTGTTTAGCAACCGATGTTAATTCTAGGATGCTTTTTTTCATAAAATTTCACCTTCTGGGCTGGGTTGATTCATTAATGGAAAGCTATCCTTGACCCCGCCCGGTTTTAAAATAGGAAATTGATTCTGTACCCAACGCAATAGCAAAATAGAGGGGCTATCCAATAACACCTTGGCTTCTGGGTATTGCCAAACTAATTTATCAATCGCATCATTGGGCTCAAAGGCGGTATCGCCACGTCCATTATTATCTAAATCCCAACCTAAATAGTTGCTCCAATAGTTACCAACGCCCTGCTGGCTCCACTCTTGACGACTATTAGACACATACTTGACCTGTACGGGATTGTTAATAAAACTGTTGCCAAAGATCTTGCCATTTTCTGAGCCGGCGGTAAGGTGGATGCCAATTTCAGCCATTTCAATTTTGTTATAACTAATGGTGTTGTAACCCGAGTTATAGACAAATAATCCTTTTCCTTCTCGGCCAGGTACTTTTTTCTCGGGTTTTGTCCATACATTCTTAATATTGTTATGACTGATATTTGAATAGGTAATAAAGTTCATTAACATACCGTAGTCTTCACTATCACGGCTTTCATTACCTGTAACAGTTAGTTGTTTAGAACTCATTAATGCATAACCCGCACGGGTATTATAAGCGAGGTTGTTAATAACCTTGTTATGGTGGGAATACATGTAATGCACACCATAACGTAGATTGAACATGGTGTTATCACGCAATTCACTATCTTGGCTAGCGATGATGTATAAACCATCACGAGTTTCAGTAACGATGTTATTGCTGACTAACGCATTTTTAACGCTAGAAAGCTGGATACCATTGCCTCGATCTGCTGTTCGTAAAGCGAGATTTCCTTTTATGTGGTTGTTATTAACCACTACATGCTCAGCACGTTGCACCCAAATGCCAAACCCATCACCTTCAAGCACATTATTTTCAATACTAATATTTTTAACGCGTTGTTCAGAGTAAATGGCTGCATTTTGTTCAGTAAGATTCGAGCCCCAATTGATAATATTTAGATTATTAACGCTGGTATCTGAGGCCATGATAGTGATTGCGTTACCTTTGCCTAATGCATCAATAATAGCGCCCTTTTCACCCGTTATGACAATGCTTTTGGGAATAATAAAGTTGCCCTGATAAGTGCCTTGCGCGAGCAGAACCGTATCGCCAGTAAGTGCAATATTGATTTCGCTTTGCAAATCTTGCGTGTTATCAACGGAAATGATCTTTGCATTCGCAATAGAAACCAAGATACAAAGGCTAGTCGCTATTATTATTTTTATTCTGTTCAAGTCATCCCTTATTTTAACCATTAGATTAGGGCCTGTTGCAAAAAACTAAGCTGATAATTATAACTTTTGGCTATGAAATCCAATCAAAGATAATGAGGCCAAATCCATGGATAAAGTGCTATAAAATCAGCAATTCAATCCCGAATTTGGCCTTAATGGCATGGTCTATTTAAAGCTTACGCTTCTACAAACATACGCCCGCGCATTTCCATATGTAGTGCATGGCAGAACCAGTTACAGTAGTACCAATGTACACCAGGTTTATTAGCTTTAAAGGTGATCGATGACGTCGCTTGTGGACCGATCTCCATTTGTACGCCGTGATTAGTCATACAGAAACCATGTGTTACATCCTCAACCATATCAAGATTGGTGACAATCACAGTGACTTCATCGCCTAATTTAACCGTAAACTCAGACGTACCAAACATAGGCGCAACAGAGGTCATGTAAACGCGCACTTTGTTACCATCACGGATAACCTTGTTGTCCATCATCGGATCAACACCATCTCGTTTTGCGATAGCAAGCGTTTCAGCGAAGATAGAATCATCACGAGTCCATAATTTCTTCGGTTTAACACGGCTACGGTGAACCATAATACAGTCATGCGGTTCCGCAAATGTTGGTCCATCATGAACCAGTTTCATTTCATCACCAGAGATATCAATTAACTGATCATTTTCAGGACGTAACGGTCCAACAGGTAAGAAACGGTCTTTTGAGAATTTACAAAGTGAAACGAGCCATTTACCATCGGCATCACGAGTTTCACCCTGTGATGTATGGTTATGCCCAGGTTGGTAATGCACATCTAGTTTTTGGCGAATATAATTCACTTTTTTACCATTATGCGCATCGATTGCATCTTGAATATTCCACTTCGCAATTTGGCTATCTAAGAACAGCGTAGTATATGCATTACCTTTGTTATCAAAGGCTGTATGTAGAGGACCTAAACCAAGTTCTGGCTCAGCAATAACGGTGTCACGACCTTCTATTTTGTCAGCAAATAAGTCATCTAATCGACTGATTTCAATGATAGATACCGTTGGAGATAATTTACCATTAGCGACAAAGTATTTACCATCTGAAGAGGTATTAAGACCATGTGGAGATTTAGGAACTGGAATGTAACGTGTTAATTTAGAGCCTTTTCGACCGTCTAAAACAGGTACGTTATTACCGTTGTAATTAGTGAATTCACCAGCTTTTAGTGCAGCTTCACAGGCTGCTAGGCTAAAGACAACAACGTGATCACGTTCAGAAGCAATCATTTCGCCTAATGTCATCCCCATTTCAGAGTTATAACAGGTAGAGGCAAAGTATTTACCATCAAAATCCGCATCAGTATTATCTAGATTTCCGTCGACAACAACCTGAAAAGCAACTTCCATCGTTTCTGCATCGATAACATTATACAAAGAACGGTAAGTGCTTACGTCGTGCATGGTTGAACCATCGTTTACAATCGGTGCTTCAAATTCACCATTACACACAACATATTTAGTGTACGGTACTTTTTGTACTCGTAAACCGTGAATCGCTTGGACATTAGGAACAGTTAACATCTTGTCACACTTCATCACATCACAGCGAATACGTGCAACACGACTATTGGCTTTATCATTGATGAATACGTATTTACCATTGTAATGGCCATCAGTCATACTCATATGCGGGTGATGCGAGTCGCCCATCATGATGTCGGCACTATCGCCCTTAATACGTTTACTTTCTTCTGTTAATCCCCACCCTGTTGCAGAGTCGGTATTAAAGACTGGAATACGCATCAATTCACGCATCGATGGAATCCCCATGATACGTACTTCACCAGAATGACCACCACTCCAGAAACCATAGTATTCATCTAATTCACCAGGATGAACAACAGACTTGTTTTCAGATATTTCAGCAGCTTGTGCTTTAGCCATTGTTGCAAACATAGCTGCCGACATTGGTACTGCGGCAGCCGCGACACCAAGAGCGGCGCTTTTACCAAAAAACTGACGTCGACTAATATTCTCTAGTTCATTTTCTGGGGTTAGATCTGTGTTTTTTTCACTCATACTTCTCTCCATCCTGTTGCTTTAAATGTAATAACCACTTCTCTTTAAAAAAGGGAATTGATTATAGTTCCTTTATTTCAATCCCTTCTTCAGGGGCGTTTTTACGTCTTTTGTAAGCCAGTTTTTTCAAAGGCGGACATTTTTCCTCGTTGTAATAGGTTATTTGGCAATCTAAACAGTAATGGCATTCGCGCATGTTGATAACGCCATCTGGGTTAATTGCTTGAATCTCACATTCTTTTGCACAGGTCTTACATGGTGTACCGCATTCAGGGCGTCGTTTAAGCCAATCAAACAGACGAATGCTATTTGAGATAGAAAGTGCAGCGCCTAATGGGCAAAGGTAACGACAAAATGTTTTACGATTAAAGAGATTGATAGTCAGCAATAACACTGCCCAAGCAATAAATGGCCACTCGCGGTCAAACTTAAGCAAGAAGGTGGTTTTGAAGGGTTCAATTTCTGCAAACTGCTCAGCTAATGCAAGCGAGTCTAAGGAAATAGCAAACAACGCCAATAAAATAAGGTATTTGATTGCCCATAAACGTTCATGTACCGCCCATGGCAATTCAAATTGCGGGATTTTTACGTAACGCGCAAATTGATTGGTTAATTCCTGTAACGCACCAAAAGGACATAACCAACCACAATAAACAGCGCGCCCCCACATCAAGATAGTGACCGCCGCAGCGCTCCACAAAATAAAGATAATCGGGTCTAATAGGAAAAGATCCCATGAGAAATCATGCATTAATGCCTGTAAGAAGGTGAACACATTAACAATCGACAGCTGCCCCCCCCAACTCCAACCAATAAACACCACGGTGACAATTAAAAAGCCATGGCGAAGGTTATGCATGAAGACAGGGTGACGAACCAGGATATCTTGGAAAAATAGAATAAGTAGCAATATAACGATCAAAATGATTAAGATAACCGCTTTATATTGATGCTCTAACCAAACCTGCTCAGTGAGCGTCAATTCTGGTTCAGGGTAAATAGCAGCAGGCGTATCAACGTATTTCTCAAGCGGATGATAATCAGCCTTAAAACTACTAAATAAGCTATCAACAGGGCCAGTTTGTCGACGAACCAAAAGCTCTAATTGCCAATCTGCACCGGGGTCAAATTTATGGAAGTCAGATATTTTAAATACCGACATCTCTTTAAAGCTCGGCGTATCTGCGCTAAATAAATCCATAACGCGGTTATGTTCTAAATCACGAAAGGTGATCTCATTGTCATTTTGATGCACTTGGATACGGTCAAATATACCACCACGCACGTAACCAGAGCCTTTGAAGGAGTAACCATTACCAAATAAAGCAATAATATGCTCACCTGCTTTAAGGTCCTTGGTTAACCAAATATAATCAGATTCGCTAAATAGGTTCTTACCAATAGTAGGGATATCCGCCAAGGCATAATAGATTTCAGCAAACATCTCATCTGCTTTATCCTCGGCAACACGATCTACATTTTCCGCCTCAGTATCATCAAAAGATCGTTGCACCGTCTTATTGGTAAGAAACATCTTACGAATCGAACCATCACCAGTGAGATCTAACCATGATTTCTTTTCAACGTCAGCATCAATAATGGTAGAAATAGGTTGGATAACAGCTGATTTATTTTCAATTAATTTTAATGATAATGCTGCCGTGTTAGCTGCCTTAGTAATACCTGCATTCATTACCATCACCGTCACCGTCGCGCCCGACAGTCCATCAATAGGCAGGTAACCTTGGCTAGCTTTACCACCCACCTTGATACGATCGTTTATTGATAAACCGATATATTGATCAATAAAATCAAACAATTTTTTCTCTGGAATACCGGCAAGAATAATAGGTTCGTGATGCTCTAATACTTTTGCAGTGACATAGTTTGCTTGCGGGTCAATAGCCACCAGCATGTTAACCGGCTCACCAGAATAGGCAGGGATCATAGCAAGATCATTGGTTTCAAAAGCATAACCTAAGATTTCTTGCTCTTTGTAAATAGTCCAAAGCAGAGGGTCGCCTTGTTTTTCTGAGATTTCGGTCAATTCAGGAAAAGCACTTTGAATAAATGGTAACGGCTCTTTGGGAGGACTTACAAATAAAGCATAACTAGGCGAAGAAAGCATCACAAACAACATGCTTATAAACAGCAAGAGAAGACTATTGGTTACCTTCATTAATCTGCATAAACCCATTATTATTTCCCATTACCTAGACCATATTAGTTGACTGGAATACTAGGGTATTAATATCAGAGGGCAATTGACATGGATCAATGATTATAATTTTGCTTTTCTAGGTTAATAAAAGTGTGATGTGAATTTTTTTCAACTACTCCCAAAGGAGTATAAATAGGGGGTTGGCTAGCAATTTATTGCTCTTATATAGATGACAAACAAATATAACAGGCACAAAAAAGCCCAGATATTCTGGGCTTTTTAATAACCATAGGCTTGTTTATTTTTTTACACGGCCAACATATTCAGCACTACGTGTATCAACTTTTACTGTTTCACCAATTTGAATAAATAGTGGTACACGAATAATTGCGCCCGTTGCTAGCGTAGCAGGTTTACCACCTGTACCAGCAGTATCACCTTTCAGACCAGGATCAGTATCAGTCACTTCAATTTCAACAAAATTTGGTGGCGTCACCGCGATAGGGTTGTCATTCCAAAGCGTTATCGTACAAGTATCTTGTTCGATTAACCATTTGTCCATATCGCCCACTGCTTTTGCTTCAGCCGCAACTTGTTCAAACGTTTCATTATTCATAAAGTGAAAAAATTCACCATCACTGTAAAGATAAGCAAGGTCAATATCCATCACATCAGCAGCTTCTACAGATTCACCTGATTTAAAGGTTTTCTCTACCACTTTACCTGATAATAATTTACGGAATTTAACACGATTGAATGCTTGGCCTTTACCTGGCTTTACTAATTCATTATCAATAATCGCACAAGGCTCTTTATCGAGCATGAATTTTAGCCCGCCTTTGAATTCACTGGTACTATATGTAGCCATAACAACCTCTTTAATAAAATAATTTAAAATGACAAAAATAATTAGCGTGAATAATACCGATGCGATGCCCTCTTGGCAAAAAGAACTCGCGAATGCAGTGAAAAATCCTGCACAACTTTTGCAAATATTGGAGATTGCCCCTGAAAGTGGCAACTTAAGTGATCTTGCGCGTAAAGACTTTCCAATGTTAGTCCCTATGCCGTTCATCAAGAAGATGAAAAAAGGGGATATTAATGATCCTTTATTACAACAAATATTGCCGATAGACAGTGAAAATCGCATTATTGAAGGATACAGCTTAGATCCTCTTGGAGAACATGAAAATGCGATTCAAGGTGTTTTGCACAAATATAAAAGCCGTATTTTACTTATTTTAAAAACAGGTTGTGCGGTGAATTGCCGTTATTGTTTTCGTCGCCACTTTCCGTATCAAGAAAATAATCTCAATAAACAACAGTTTTTAGAGGTATTAAATTACTTAAAACTTCATCCTGAAGTTAATGAAGTGATTCTTAGTGGTGGCGATCCTTTAATGAGCAAAGATGACTTTTTAAAATATATTGTTTCAGAGCTTGATCAATTACCGCAATTAAAACGCTTACGCATTCATACCCGCTTGCCTGTTGTGATCCCGCAGCGCATTACCAATGAACTTTGTCAGATTTTAAAAAATAGTCGTTTAAAGGTCATTTTTGTTTTGCATATTAATCATGCCAATGAAATTGACCAAGCATTCAGCGATGCAATCCATAAATTACATCAAGTTGGCATTCAACTTTTAAATCAGAGTGTGTTATTAAAGGGGGTTAATGATAATTGTGAGGCACTAGTGGCACTCAGTGAAGCTTTATCAGCAGTTAATATTTTACCCTATTACTTATTTTTATTAGATAAAGTACAAGGTGCGCAGCATTTTGATATCAGCACGGCGCGAGCACAATATTTATTCAAACAAATAAAAGCCGAGTTACCTGGTTATTTAGTGCCAAAATTAAGCCGGGAAATTGCAGGTGAACCGAGTAAAACGATAATAAATTCATTATAATCATCAATAAATTACTCAAGTCGTCGCTATTTAAGGTTTATTCACGTTAAAACTTCAGCTATCTTCGATAGCCGTGTTGAAAAGTGCTCATTTAAACGTTTAAACTGCGCTTTTTCGCCTTGAACTAGTAATAAATAGCTTAGCCTTGAGCATTTACAGTCTATTTTGGGAAAAAATACTCATTTCAACAGGGTATTTAGTAATTACATCAGAAAGTAATTTTCAGGAGCAATGATGAGTAAAGAAAGTGTATTAATTCAATTACAAGAAAATGTGAAAATCATTTATCACAAAGCAGTTGATGCAGATAAGATACTGGCACAACTTCGATCACAAAAAAAAGCAGGGTTTGCGCAAATTTTTGCAGCCGATACTGCTTTCAAAAATCATTCGGATACTTTTTTGCCTTATGTCGAAGAACTTGCTGCCGATTTGCAAGCGATTCAAACTGACGATGAAGAGCACTACAAAAAATTATTGCCGAGTATTGTGGTAAAAATTGAGTTGTTATTTAAAATGCTTAACTCACTAAAAGCTAACATCGCAGAAAAATAAGTTTTGTATTATTAGGTTTAAAGCAATAAAGCGGAAATTACCTTCATTGGATCTCCGCTTAATTATCTCTTAACTATTCCTTATCTATTCCTTAACTATCAAAAAATTAATGAGGACCTTTTTCTGATTTTGCAAAGTAATAACCACTGAAGGCGCCCACAACTGCCCCTAAAAGATGGCTTTCAAAGGAAATGCCTGCACCACTCGGTAATACACCAAATACCAATCCGCCATAAAAAATCAACGTAATCAATGAGATAAATATGTGCAAAAATTTACGACGCACAAAACCATACACAATAAGGTATCCCCAAAAAGCATAAATGACACCACTCATGCCAATATGTACGCTATTCCCTCTGGCAAAAAACCAGACTAAAGTTCCGGTAGAAATAATATGAAGCATAAACAACAACCAAAATCGTTTTTCGCTGTTTAAGCCAATCAATCCACCAAAAATAACAAAGGGTAAGAAATTACTAAAAAGGTGTAACCAACTGCCGTGCAAAAAAGGAGAAAAGACAATGCCAGATAGATGTGACATCGAACGAGGAACAATACCAAATTGATTTAAATTAATAGGTAACAGGCTATTTACAATGAAAACCAACGTACAAGCCAACATAATATATAGACTAACCTTGCCACTTTGTAGATACTGCTTCATTTAACCCTCTTTCTTATATAAAATCTTCCTTTTATATTGACCTGAAATCATAAGGATTACCATGCGTACTACCAATTATTTACTTTCCACACAAAAAGAAGCACCAAGTGATGCTGTTATTGTTAGCCACCAGCTAATGTTACGCGCGGGTATGATTCGTAAATTAGCATCTGGCTTATACACTTGGTTACCAACAGGCTTACGTGTGATGCGTAAAGTGGAAAATATTGTACGCGAAGAAATGGAACGTGCTGGCGCGGTTGAAATTTTAATGCCCGTTGTACAACCTGCAGACCTATGGGTTGAGACTGGTCGTTGGGATAAATATGGTGGAGAGCTTTTACGCGTAAAAGACCGCCATACGCGTGATTTTGTTTTAGGGCCAACACATGAAGAAGTAGTAACTGAACTGGTACGTAAAGAAGTGAGCAGTTACAAACAACTACCACTGAACCTATTTCAAATTCAGACTAAATTCCGCGATGAAACACGTCCTCGTTTCGGTGTGATGCGCGCACGTGAATTTACTATGAAAGATGCTTACTCATTCCATTTAGATCAAGAATGTTTAGAAAAAACTTATCAAAATATGTATGACGCTTATTGTCGTATTTTCGAGCGTTTAGGTCTTGAATACCGCCCAGTGATTGCCGATACCGGTAGCATTGGTGGTAGTGCATCACACGAATTTCATGTTCTTGCACAAAGTGGTGAAGATGCTATCGTTTTCTCTAATGACAGTGATTATGCGGCAAATGTTGAAAAAGCGGAAGCCTTAGCACCAACCTTTGAGCGTCCAGCTGCCAATGCTGAATTAGCAACAATCGAAACACCAAACACACATAGCATTGAAGAAGTTTGCTCTTTATTAAGCATAGAAGCGACACAAGTGGTTAAAACCTTATTGGTTGTGGGCAGTTGTGAAGAAGGTAAAACAGCACCTATCGTAGCCTTGGTTTTACGTGGGGACCACAACCTTAATGAAATTAAAGCAGAAAATATTGAAGGTATAGCGAGCCCATTAACCTTTGCTAATGAAGCACAAATCAAATTAGCTGCAAATTGTGATGCTGGATCTATTGGCCCTAAAGGTTTAACTATTCGTACTATTGTTGATCGTAGCGCAGAGAAATTAGCAGACTTCGTTTGTGGCGCTAACGAAACAGGTAAACACCTAACAGGCGTTAACTGGGATCGTGATATTGAAGGTTATGAAATCGCAGATATTCGAGATGTTGTTGAAGGTGATGCAAGCCCTTGTGGTAAAGGTACACTTTCTATCGCACGTGGTATCGAAGTCGGTCATATCTTCCAGTTGGGTACGACTTATTCTGAAGCGATGAAAGCGGCAGTATTAAACCCACAGGGTAAAAATCAGACCTTAACCATGGGTTGTTACGGTATCGGTATTTCACGTATTGTGGCGGCAGCGATTGAGCAAAATAATGATAAAAACGGTATTATCTGGAATCAAGCATTAGCGCCTTTCTCTGTCATTATTGTACCAATGAACATGAAAAAATCGCATCGCGTTGCTGAACTTGCTGAAAGATATTACGCAGAGCTACAAGCAGCAGGTATTGAAGTGTTATTGGATGATCGTAAAGAGCGTCCAGGTATCATGTTTGCAGACGCTGAACTGATTGGTATTCCACATACCTTAGTGATCGGTGATCGTAGCCTTGATAACGGTGTAATTGAATACAAAGACCGTCAATCAGGCGAAAAACAAGAAGTTAACATCGATGAAGTCATCGACTTTATCAAAGCTAAATTAGCTTAAATAATTTAATTTAAATAGAAGATAAGCCACAAATTATGGCTTATCTTCTATTCGTTAACTTCAGCTCCCAATTGTGCCTGCAATTTTTTTATGTAACTTGCCTGAGAATCTAAATTCAAACTATTTTCAAGCGACTTCCATTGCAACTCTTTATTCTCTAGCGTTAATGCCTTTATTTCAGATTGTTGAAAAAGCACTAAAGCTAATATAGCGGCAAACAAAAACACCATTATCAAAATGGCATCTAGATGTAACGTAAATTTCTTCTTCACAAAAATTCCTAATAACTAATTTCTTATCAATACAATTAATTATAATCAGTATAATACACATAGATGACCTTAATCGCAGAGATATTAAATGAAAAAGCAAACACAAGCACGATTAATAATATTACCTTTAATAATGCTATTATTTGCATTCTTAGCCTCCATTACTTTTGCGACGTCTTATATGATTAAAAATCCATTAAAGCTCAGTACAGAATCTTCGCTAACACAGTCTTTTAATGTAAACATTGAAAATTTTTGGCAAAGCAATGCTGTAAGTCATAACTTCCAAGGTGTCGACGACAAAAAGATACATAGCATTTCAATCATCACAGGTAATAATAAAGCCATTGTCATTAGCCAAGGGCGTAATGAAAGTGTCATGAAATACAAAGAAGTTGCCTATGACCTCAACCAACAAGGCTACGATGTATTTTTGATTGATCATCGAGGACAAGGATTTTCAGAACGATTTGGAGGCGATGCCCATCGCGGTTATGTGGACAATTTTCAAGATTATGTTGATGATCTCAACCAATATGTGATGACACTTGAATTAGATAAAAAATATCAGCAACGCTACCTACTCTCTCACTCTATGGGCGGGGCAATTAGCGCGTTATATTTACAACAATATCAACACCCTTTCCAAGCATCGGTATTTTTCAGTCCAATGTTATCGGTTAATATGGGAGGCCTGCCAAACTTTCTAGCAAAAATAATCACTTACACCAGTGCAGAAGTCTGCAGTTGGTTTACTAATAAAGCCTGTTATGTTCCAGGAGGTAGTGCTTATCAGCAAAAATCATTTGCAGGTAATGCACTTACACATAGCCAAAAACGCTTTTATTCCAGTCAACAGGATTTCGAAAAACATCCAGAAACCCAGCTTGGCGATCCAACCATGCGCTGGCTTTCAACAAGTCTGGGTGCAATGGAAAAAGCGATTGAGCATGCAGATAATATAAATATTCCTATGTTAATGTTTCAATCAAGTGCCGATACGGTAGTCACAAGTGAAGGACAAAATGCATTTTATAAAAACGTAACATATTGTAAATATAATAAATTCTTGGTTATTGATAATGCAAAACATGAGATATTAATAGAAAGTGATGAGTACCGTTTACAAGCATTACATCACACCCTACAATTTTTATCGGAAGTTGAACAAGGTAAACAGACATGTATAAAATAGCCATATCTGATCTAGATGGAACATTGCTCGGGCCTGATCATAAAATTTCAGAGCAAACAAAAACAAGTATTCATCAATGGATCAACACTGGCCGTAAGTTTGTTATTGCAACAGGACGTCACTATATAGAAGCTAAAACACTGCAAGAAAACATAGGTGAGCCAATGTACTTGATCAGTTCTAATGGTGCACGTGTTCATAATGAAGCGGGTGAAATCATTTTAAAACAAAATTTACCTGCTCACATTGCAACAGAAATTTGTGAACTTGAATTACCTTCTTCAATACAAGTAAATTTATTTACCGATCAACATTGGTATGCCAATTTTCATATTCAAACACTAGATGAAATGGGCCTTAACGCGGACTTTAATTGCCAAGCGACAGATATTCTTAAATTAGACAAAAGCAATATTATTAAGATTTTCTTTTGGGCTGATCGAGCATTATTAGAGGTATTACACGATCAATTAAAACTGCGCTTTGGTAACCGCATTAACCTCACTTTTTCTCTTGAAAAGTGCTTAGAAGTGATGGATGCAAATACTAATAAAGGCACCGCAGTAAAAGCAGTTGTTGAACAAAAAGGTTTATCTTTGCAAGATGTTATCGCTTTTGGTGATGGCATGAATGACGTTGAAATGTTATCGATAGCAGGAAAAGCAATATTGATGAAAAACAGTCAAAAAGCACTTCGCAATGCGCTGCCTGATGCAGAATTAACACTCTCATCGAAAGATCACGGTGTGGCGTTTAAAATTAACCAATTATTATCCTAAGTGAGCAACTTAAAAGAGAAATAATGGTAATTACTACACATATTTAAGCTCCATATGATGAAAAATAAACAGGCACTGGTATACTAACTAAGTTTCTCCTATTTTACTTTATGCAATGAAGGTTTATTTATGCGTCTCTTAACTTTATTATTTACAGCGCCTTTTTTTCTCATTGCTTGTAGCACCCCACCTCCTCCAATTGTCGCGCCTGTTATCGAAGAAATTCCAGCATCTATTATTAAGCAACCATTTTCCAATTTGCTCGGCGCTAATTACAGAGGGCAATTTAGTTTAGGTGACGGAGAAGGTTACTTTAAAGCTTGTGATGCAAATGAGGAATTTTCTGTTGATGCTAATTTCATATTACGTAACATTTATGAACAAATTTCCCCCATTCCCTTTACCCCTGTTTATATCGAATTTACAGGTGAAATAACCTTCCCCAAAATTAATGCAACAGACTCAGAACCAACAATGAGAGTGGATAGAGTGCATCATATGGCATTGGCAAAAGCATCTCTACAATGTAACAAACCCATTGATACTTTTTTATTTAAAGCAAATGGCGACAATCCATATTGGCGATTAAGCATTGATAATAAAGAACTGTTCTTTTCAACCAAAGCCAGTAACCAAGCCTATGAAGTTGACGATTCTGATTTTAGAACAACACAAATCAATTCCATCACAACAGTCGATAAGGAAGGTAAAAAACTAAAACTTAAAATCCAACCAGGGCATTGTTATGATTTAAAAAACAAAGCCTATTGGGGTTATACCGCCAAAGTAGAAAGTATTTGGGGTGAATATAGTGGCTGTGGAGAACCGGGTTGGCCAATTGAAGAGCAACTATTTACCGGTTATTACCTAAATACACATAATAATATAACCACCAATTTAACGCTTAACCCCAACTACACGGTTGAATATAAAGAAACCGTAGATGGAAAAGAAACGCTTAAAACAGGATTTTGGAAAACTAATTCACCGGATCGCGTGATCGTTATGTTATCTCAACAAGCAGATAATGCAGTACGCGAAGAACTTATGTTCACGCGCACAGGGTTAACACTCAATGCACAGGAAATTAACAACAATAATATTGTCACTGCTTTTGAACAGCCTTTAATATTTAACAAAATGAATGCAGATGTGATTGTTGAAGGAGAAAAAGTAAACCGTATAGATCGTGAATTTAATGCGCAAATGATTAGCGCGGCCACAGAAATTGATATTAAAATTCAAAAAGCCGTTAACGATTACTTCCAAATTCATCGTACAGACCCTAAAGGAACTCAATTTAACTCGGTGAAATACGATCTAAATGGAGATGGCATTGATGAAGCGATTGTATTGCTTGATTGGTGCTCGAATAAAAATGGTTGTGAAATGCTTATTTTTGAAGGGCAAACAGAAGGTTACCGATTCTCTAGTCGTGTATCTCAAGTAAATGCCCCAGTTATCATTTCACACAGCCAGCACTATTTATGGCAAAGCCTACTTATTGAGAAAAATAATAATTGGTTATCATTAGACTTCGATGGCATAAGTTATCCTAACGATACAAAAAATCAGCAAGTGATCAATCATGATGATGTTTCGACAGGTGTGATACTGTTTAATAATGGCAAACCCAAACAATGGTTTCCTATTAAAATGTAATATTATCGAATCACAATTAACAACAAAAAAGGGCTAACGCCCTTTTTTATTATTTAAGGTTTAGTATCGTTTCAAAAAAGGCATTCTCAAATAGATATTGAGAGGCATTTTCATCTCGTGCAAGTTGCGATTGTAAATTGGATTCTGGTTGGTTATATCCATTTAAAATCAAGACAAAAAGCCGATCTCCATACTCTGTATTCACTACCCCTAATAAATTCGCAACCCCTTTCATTGAACCAGTCTTAGCAATGACTTTACCTTTAAACTGCTTACCTCGAACACCTTTATGATACTTCAACGTGCCATCAATACCCGCGACAGAGAAACTCGATAACAACCCTAATTTCTTATCATTTTGATAAATAAATTTCACCACAGACATAAATAACTCAGCACTCATTAAATTATGGCGCGATAATCCAGAGCCATCGCCTAAATAAGCATTCTCAAGATCAATGCCATGCTTTTTAAGAATCAATTTAACCGCTTCAGCACCATTTCTAAAATTCCCAGGCCCTTGAAAATAAGCAGCCCCTAATGTTTTAAACAAGCTATCAGCAATTAAATTATCAGACTCTTTCATCATTTTAGTTAATAACTCATCAAGCTTTGGCGATTGATAACGGGCTAATACATCATCATTTTTGAGATCAAATTTCTGACTTTCTAAGCGCACTACCCCGGTTAATGTCATGCCTAAATTTTTTAACTCTTGGGTGATAATTTTTGATGCATATTGGAAAGGGTCATTCACTGAAAATGCTAAACCAAATGGACGTTTTCTAGGTACCATACACCCCCATAGGTGATAGTTATTTTGGCTATTACGTGTCACTTCAAGATCGCAAAATAGCGCTTCACGTTGTGACTTGGTCACTACATCAACATTTGAACTAATATCAACAGGCTCATAGGCAGGAATATAAAGCGTTGCTTTTTCGGCTTGAGGACTCTTAAGGCTTAAATTACCTAACACACAATTATTATTCACAATGATGGCATTTGCCGGGGATGTATAACACACCCCAAGATCGTTCCATGCTTGGCCATTACTCCATTGATAACCATTAAACTGAGAATCATTAAGAATAAAATCACCTTCGATGTTTCTGATGCCTAATTTCTTTAATGTCAGTAACATTTCAATAAGGTGTTGACGTTTTAAAGTAGGGTCACCAACAAAATGAAGCCGTAAATCACCTTTATAACGGTTATTTTTTATGTTCGATAACGCCCCTGTGAGCAAGGTTTGATAGCGAAAATCCTTCCCTAAATACAACATTGAAGCCGTTGCAGTGAGTAATTTTTGCATACTTGCAGGAGTACGTAAGGTTTCCTGTTGGTGCTGTGCAATAACATTATTTTTATTCGCATCAATAACCTGATAAGAAAGTTGCGTCCCTTTTGGCAACAAAGCGTGTAGAGCTTGCCAATCACTGGCAAAAGTATTTACAGTGTAAAGCAAAGAAGCGATAAGCATTAAACGAGTCAACATTAGTACATTTCCAAACATGAAAGCAAAAATCAAAGAAACTGAATCATAACGCTGATTTAAAGCGAAAACACTTAAAGAATTCAGTCATGAAGGTGTTATAATTGATCATCTTCACAGGCGAACCATGAGTCTATAACAATGAATAACCCATTATATCAGCAGAATATTATTTCAATCGCAGATTTAACCCGTAGCGACCTTGAACTTATTTTACAAACCGCCCATTCTTTGAAACAAACTCCCCAACCTGATTTACTTAAAAATAAAGTGGTTGCGAGCTGTTTTTTTGAAGCATCGACACGTACACGATTATCTTTTGAAACGGCGGTCCTTCGTTTAGGTGGCAGTGTTATTGGTTTTGACAGTGGCGGTAATACCTCATTAGCACAAAAAGGTGAAACGCTTGCCGACTCAGTAAAAGTGATTAGCTCTTATGCTGATGCTTTTTTCATGCGTCACCCTCAAGAAGGGGCTGCCCGTTTGGCTTCTGAATTTACTGACATTCCGGTTATTAATGGCGGAGATGGTGCCAACCAACACCCGACACAAACATTGTTAGATCTTTTCACTATCTACGAAGCCCAAGGAACATTAGATAACCTTAATATTGCTTTTGTTGGTGATTTAAAATATGGACGCACAGTGCATTCGCTTGCTCAAGCCTTATCGCTTTTTAACTGTAAACTATTTTTTATCTCCCCTGATGCGCTTGCAATGCCTGATTATATTTTGGAAGAGCTAAGTGATAAAAACATAAGCTATTCTGTGCATTCAAGTATCGAAGAAGTCATTGATTCACTCGACATCCTATATATGACCCGAGTACAAAAAGAACGTTTTGATGAGACTGAATATCAGCATATGAAATCATCTTTTTTATTAGATGCCAGTATGCTGAACAATGTTCGTGATAACTTAAAAGTATTGCACCCTCTGCCACGTATTGATGAAATAGATAAAAACGTTGATGATACACCTTATGCTTATTATTTCGAACAAGCCCAAAATGGTGTTTATGCTCGCCAAGCTTTGTTAGCACTGCTCTTAACGAATCATTTCACAGCGGAGGTTAAATAATGAATCCTCATAAATTACAGGTTGAAGCAATTCAAAATGGCTCTGTTATCGACCATATTCCTGCGCAACAAGGGATAAAAATATTAAAATTTTTCAAGCTTGCACAAGCTAATGCAAAAATTACAGTAGGATTAAACTTAAATAAAAATAATGGCCAACGAAAAGATCTTATCAAAGTTGAAAACACCTTTATTAATGATGAACAAGCCAATCAATTAGCTTTGTTTGCACCCGATGCAACCATTAACCTCATTGAAAACTTTAAAGTGGTTAACAAGTTTAAAGTACAACTACCAGAAGCATTTGTTGGTGTTTTAGCTTGTCCGAATAGCAATTGCATCAGTCACAATGAGCCCGTAAAAACAAAATTTTACGTTAATCATCGACAGGATTTAAAACTGAAATGTCATTATTGCGAGAAATCTTTTGACCGTTCATTTTTTAATGAATTAGATTAGATTAGATTAACTTATTCATTTAGATAAAAATGCATGATGCATTTATTACATCATGCATTCAGATTTACGCTTTATTATTGTTAACGTCTTTCATACTTGCCAACCAAATTCCAACCATAACAAAAACAAAAAATACAATATGTAACCATAGCTTAGGCCCTACTTGTGTATTTATAGCCGATAGAGAACTTAATGCAGGAAATGATGAAGTGGTTACTAATTTAACGACAAATTCATTCGCAGGCGTGGCGATGAGAGTGGTAATCCATCCCAAAATAACCACCTGTAACGTGCACACCAGCAACGACCGATTAATATTAAAAATAATCATCGATAACAAGGCATAACAGACTGATACACTAATATGTACAAACCAAGACAAAATAAGCGCAGAGGTTTCGCTGTAAGCACCGTAAGTCACATAGGCGAGTGCATGCCTTGAGGTTAGCGTTGCCATGCCAAAAATGGGCTGCACAATAATAAAGATGATGCTGGCCACTAACCCAACAAAGGCCGCAGTAATTAAGCTTTTTTTATTCATATTTTCACTTCATTTAATTTAACTTTAATAATAAGGATAACTATTATCCTTTAATTAGGGAAAACTTAAGACCCCGACGAATAACAATGGTTCCCTTTGAATGCATATTTCACTTATCAGATACCGAGTTAACAGGTAAAATTTAAAAATCGTCATTTTTCTTTGACCTAGATACAAGGATGACCGGATATTAGTGCTTTGCTGACAAAGCATCTTGAGGTCACATAGGTATCAGTTTATACTCAATTCATTACTTCAATTATAAGTGAGCCCACCATGGACTATAATACTTCTTTACTATGCGATATTTATGCGGATACCATTGATGTTGTTGAACCTCTATTAACTAATTTTGGAGGACGTAGTTCTTTTGCCGGCGAAGTAGTGACGATTAAATGTTTCGAATCTGTCGGACTCATTTATAAAATGCTTGAAGAAAATGGTATTGGTAAAGTATTACTGATTGATGGCGGTGGCTCTTTACGTCGTGCATTAGTCAATGCAAATATTGCAGAACTTGCTGTCGAAAATGGATGGGAAGGCTTAGTGGTTAATGGCTGTATTCGTGAAGTTGATGCTCTTGAAGAGTTAGACATTGGCATTCAAGCCATTACAGCGATTCCAGTTGGCGCTGAAGATAACGAAGTAGGTGAAGTTAATGTGCCTGTTAACTTTGCTGGGGTGAGCTTTTTACCCGAAGACATTTTATATGCAGACAGCACTGGCATTATCATTTCGCCAGAGCCTTTAGAGCTTGATGATCTAGAAGAAGTAGAATAATTACTTAATACATCACATGAAATAAATATCCTCAGTTTTGGATAAGCAATCCAAAACTGAGGTTAAATAAAAAAGCCCAATGAATAATTTATTCATTGGACTTTTTTTATGCCATATAATTTAAGAAACCATTACATAGTTTCTTCGGCTTCTTCTATTTTACCCACTAACGTACTTAATCGAGACTGCCATTGCTGGTGCTCTTCTGTTAATTGAGTATTTGCAGACGCTAATGATTCAGCTTTTTCAGATAAACCTTTATTCGCTTCTCTTAACTCTTCCACTTCCATCTGTAATAAAGAAATAGTATCTACTGCGTTCTGAATTTTACTTTCTAATTTTTCTAATAACTCTAATGTCATGAACTCGCCCCTTTTAAAATTGATAACCACTGACTAATCCGGTGAGAATAAGCATTCCAGCAAGCTTATTCAACCATTGTTTTTGATTTAGGAAAATAAAAGCCAATATGATACGCTTTTACTTCACTTTTAGCGAAAATACGAGAATTAGATGAATAGTTTACTTAAAATTGGAAAATATCAGCACTATAAAGGCAATTTTTATCAGGTAGAAGATATTGCTACGCACAGTGAAACGGAAGAAAAGATGGTCGTTTATCGCCCTTTATATGGTGATCAAGCTTTATGGGTAAGGCCTCTTGATATGTTTTTAGAAGAGGTAACTATAAACGGGGAAACACAACCCCGCTTTGCTTTTATTAGTTAACGACATCAATAATTAAATATGTAACTACTCAGCACTCTTTAAAATTTCAGATATTTTTGTAATAAACAGAGCGTAAATGATCAGGAATCAACCATTCATAAATAAGCATAAATGGCGATGCCTGAGTAGTTACTTAAATATTTTGTTCCATGGTCATAGAAGGCATATCACAAGATGGCTTTCCGACAATTTTAGCAGGAACCCCTGCTACTGTTGTATGTGCAGGAACCGACTCTAGCACAACGCTGCCAGCGCCTATTTTTGCACCAATACCTATTTCTATATTACCTAATACTTTCGCTCCTGCACCGATCATTACACCTTCTCGGATTTTAGGATGGCGATCGCCACAATCTTTTCCAGTACCGCCAAGTGTGACACCTTGTAATAACGACACATTATTTTCAATGACTGCTGTTTCTCCCACCACAACTCCCGTTGCATGGTCAAACATAATGCCTTTACCAATGCGGGCTGCCGGGTGAACATCCACACCGAATAATTCCGAGCTTCTATTTTGTAAATATAAGGCCAGTGGTACACGTTTTTGATTCCATAACCAATGTGCAATTCGGTAAACCTGAATAGCATGAAACCCTTTCAAATATAAAAGAGGAATAGAGTAATCTTCAACAGCAGGATCTCGCTCCTGTACAGCAATAATATCTGCCATCGCAGCATTTAATATTTCAGGCGATTTTGAAAAGGCTTCTTCAATCACTTCACGAACTAAAATAGCAGGCATGGTATGGCTATCTAAGCGGTTAGCTAATTGGTAACTTAATGCCGATTTAAAACTTTTGTGGTTTAAAATGGTAGAATGAAAAAAACTGGCGAGAATAGGTTCATTAGAAGAACTTATCCATGCCTCTTCACGTATTTTTTTCCATAATTTCTTTTGCTCTACAACCATTAATTATTATCCTTTCCGCTATTATCGCTTTTATTTTCCATATTAAATCCTGCTATTTCTGCAGGAACTGTCGAAAGCGGATCTAAGTGAATGAGAATATCTGCATGCGGGAAATACTTTTCTAATTCCGCTTCTAGTCTATCTGCTTTCTCATGCGCTTCAAATAGACTTTGATCATCATCTAATTCTAAATGTAACTGTATAAATTTGGTATTTCCTGATTGTCGAGTGCGTAAGTCATGTACACCTCGTACATCTTTTATTTTATAGGCAGCTTTTATAATTAACTCTTCATCAGTATGTGGTAACTTTTTATCCATTAAGGCACCAATAGATTGAGAGCCAATTTCCCAAGCACCATGCAATATGTAAAAACTAACCATAATAGCAAATAAACCATCAGCCCAGTGCCAACCAATGCCAGCAAGAATAAGCGCCATTAATACTGCACCATTCATAAAGATATCGGTGCGATAATGCAAAGAATCGGCTTTAATGGCAACACTATCGGTTTTCTTGACAATTTGAGTTTGAAAAGTCACCAAGCCAATTGTCATTAACACTGAGAATAGCATCACACCAATACCAACATTAGAAGCGGCAATTTGATGACCATTTACTAATGAAGAAATGCCGGTCAGCATTAATAAAATGGATGAGCCTGAAATAAAGGCGGCTTGTGCTAACCCCGCTAAACTCTCAGCTTTGCCATGACCAAAATGATGTTCTTCATCAGCAGGTTGCAAAGCAATTTTAATCGCTAGTAAGTTAATGATTGATGTTGTCACATCCATTATTGAATCTGTTAATGCAGCAAGAATGCTCGATGAATCTGTCATAAACCATGCCACTAACTTGACAATAATTAATAAAGACGCAACAACAATGGCAGCACGCCCAGCAAGATTAACTAAGCGAGCATACTCTTCTTTGCTTATGTTTTTTTGCAAAATAAGACCTTAAAAATGTTCTGATGTTAAGTAGATATTATAACCTTGTTACTATCATAGATACTAGGTGCAAAATCCAAGTCTGATACGACAGACGAGGTCCTGCTTATTTTTCACACAAGATAATGTGCGTTAACCATTAAACAGCCGGAGATCACTAAACATCAATTTACCAGCTCAAATACAGATTTTAGACTTGGAAGTTAAAAATTGCTCAGATAATCTTGGCAATCAGCTATCGATGCATTTACAATTCTTCGATTTACTTTACTTAAAGCAGAGACACTATGATTGAAATTGCACTGTTCGAACCTGAAATTCCACAAAATACGGGTGCGATTATTCGTTTATGCGCCAACACTGGCTGTGTTCTCCATTTAATCGAGCCTTTAGGATTCGACTTTAATGAAAAAAGAGTGCGTCGTGCAGGTCTCGATTACCATGAAATAGCCAATATCCAACACCATAAAAATTACCAAGACTTTTTACTTGCAGTACAAGGTAAGCGCATCTTTGCCTGCACCACTAAAACAACCACTTTTCATAGTAATGCTAATTTTGAAAGTAATGATGTTTTATTATTTGGTCCTGAAACGCGAGGCTTACCGAGTGAAATTCTAGAAGCTTTACCCTTAGAACAAAAATTGCGTATTCCAATGCAACCCGAAAGTCGTTCAATGAACCTTTCTAATGCAGTTTCTGTTTTTGTCTATGAAGCCTGGCGCCAACTAGATTATTCAGGCGCAGTATAAAGATTCTGACAGCTGATGGCTGATGGCTGAAAGCTTTCTTATCTTGGTTAGCTTTCTGTCTTTACTTGCAACAATTCAACCAATAATTGCACACTTCTATTACCTCTAAATTCGTTCACATCTAAACGATAGGCGCAAAATACATTTTTGATCATTGGATTAGGCCACACTTTTAAGTCAATATTAAAGGCAATCGCATCAATAGATTTTCCATCGGCTTCTAATACCATTTTAAGATGTTTTTCCCCGACTAAGCGTTGTTGTAATATTTTAAATTCACCATCAAACAAAGGCGCAGGGAATGCTTGCCCCCATGGTCCCGCCTCTCTTAATTCATGTGCTTGTTCTAGGCTAATTTGATGTGCACTTAATTGTCCATCAGAGAGTAATACATTGGTTAATATTGTTTCATCAACTTGCTCTTCCAGTACGCTATTTAGCGTCTCACGAAAAAGTTTAAAGTCTTTTTCTTTAAGTGATAACCCAGCTGCCATGGCATGACCACCAAACTTTAAGATCACACCTGGTATTTTTTTATCGACAAGGTCTAATATATCGCGAATATGAATACCCGGAATAGAACGAGCGGATGCTTTAATTTCGCCTTCATTGCCTTTCGCAAAGACGAAAGTTGGACGGTAATAAGCTTCTTTAATACGAGATGCGACCAGTCCAATCACCCCTTGGTGCCACTGAGCATCAAACAAACAAATAGCATGAGGTATATTTTTTTCGTCCAGCTTTAAACTCTCTAGTGTTCTCAATGCTTCAGCTTGCATACCTTGTTCAATTTCACGACGAGATTGGTTAAGTGCATCAAGTTCATTAGCCATGATATTAGCTTGCATAGGATCATCACAAAGTAACAATTCCACCCCATAACTCATTTCATCTAAACGCCCTGCTGCATTTAATCGAGGCCCTAAGGAGAAACCTAAATCACTTGCCACGAGTTGTGCTTGATTACGTTTTGCAACACTGATTAGCGCACTAATACCGGGACGGCAAATACCCGCTCGAATACGCGCTAAACCTTGTTGAACAAGAGTTCTATTATTAGCATCTAATTGCACCACATCTGCCACAGTACCTAATGCAACAATATCCAACAGGGTCGCTAAATTAGGTGCTTTTTGTGTGGTTTGAGTAAAATACTGTCTTTCAGAAAGGTAACTGCGCAGTGCCAACATCAGATAAAAGGCAACGCCGACACCCGCTAAGTTTTTACTTGGAAAAGCACAACCGACTTGATTAGGATTAACAATGGCATCCGCTTCAGGCAATTGTTCTGCAGGAAGGTGATGATCAGTGACGAGCACTTGAACGCCTTGATTTTTAGCATGTGCGACACCGGCAATACTAGAGATACCGTTATCAACCGTCATGATGATCTGGGCCCCTTTTGCAATAGCAAGGTCAACCGTTTCAGGCGTTAAGCCATAACCATAATCAAAACGATTAGGAACAAGATAATCAATATTACTAAAACCAAGGGCACGAAAAGCGAGCATACTTAATGCGGTACTGGTGGCGCCATCAGCGTCAAAATCCCCCACCACTACAATTTTTTTAGAAGATAACAAAGCTTGATAAAGCAACTCGCAAGCAACATCAATACCTTTTAACTGTTTAGCATGTAATAAGGTTTTAGTGCTGTTATCGAGTTCACTCTCATGTTGAATGCCACGGTTCGCATAAAGTTGTTTTAGTAATGGTGAGCAAGAAAGCGTCAGGAAGCTAGAATCTACCTGCGCTCTATTTTTAACTTGAATGGAAGACATAAAACACTGCACTAATTAATTGAGAATATTAATGCAGTCTATAGGAAAAGGATTTTCTTGTAACTATTCAATAGGTTTTATGATTGTAGCGGATTTAGCCTTTATTTTGTTCAAGAGCAGCAAGCAAGCGGTCTGCTGGCAAGTAACCAGGTTGCAAAGTGCCATCTTCTAAGACTAAAGCTGGCGTGCCCGTTACACCAAAAAACTGTCCGAGTTCATATTGTTCTTTAACTGTATTTTCACAGGTTTTATATTCAACTTTTTGACGAGACTTACCTTTATCCATCGCTAATTTTGGATCATCGGCACACCAAATAGATACCATCGATTGATAGGTACTTGAATTTAAACCTCCACGCGGAAAAGCAAGATAACGAATAGTAATACCGTTATTATTATAATCAGCCATTTCTGAGTGCAGTTTTTGGCAATAACCACAACTAATATCAGTAAAGACAGTAATGACATGTTTCTCTTGTTCTGCTTTATACACAATCATGTCTTTTTCAAATGATTTAAGTTTGTCTTGGCGTAAAACCGTTAAGCTTTTTTCCGTGACATTATCCATCTGATTATCGATATCATAAATACTACCATGTACCAAAAACTGTGCATTTTTACTGACATAATAAACACCACGATTGGTGATGACTTCATATAACCCTTCAACAACAGCAGGCGAGACAGACTTAACCGTTATTTCTAATGCACTTAATTTTTGTGTAATACTTTCAACAGCGGCTTCATCCACAGGAGCAGCGAAAGACAAAGTGCTAAAGGCAATAAGTGCCATCGCACTGCTAAGACGTTTTTTCAGAAAAGTAAATTGCATAATATAAACCTATTTTGAGCAAGTAGAATATTTCGATTATGCCTTACAACGAGGTAGACACAAAATTTAATAAATGAGCAAATAAAAATGATTGATTCGTATATCACATTATATACCCATGCTACCTCAAGATGCTTTGTCAGGCGAAACCTCGGATACCAGAGCAAGGCGCAACTTGAGGCCTTTCGAGAGATTAACTG
>TARA_R110001583_G_scaffold43557_2_pt1 | contig 32878 bp, 43 predicted proteins | sample TARA_R110001583 | Tara Oceans TARA_R110001583 (sample SAMEA4398432) | marine metagenome | biome: Polar Biome; feature: [MES] marine water layer (ENVO:01000295) within the mesopelagic zone...; material: water (ENVO:00002006), including particulate matter (ENVO:01000060) such as...... | reverse complement strand
ATTACCAGAAACAGAAAACTTTGCAATCGAAAGTGATGCAATGGGAACTAATATGATATTAAATTATTCAACTCTGAATACAAATAGGATTACATGGCCTACTGTACCAGAGGGCGAACAAAGTGATTTAAAGGCTACATGTTTTTCGGCCAATCTATTCAAGGAAATTTTAGTTGCAAATAAAGAAGCTGAACAAGGATTTATAGAAGTGTCAAGTGCAGGTCTTGCAAGAGTATCATTTACAGGTAAAGATTATTCATCTACTTATTACTTAGTACAATTACAAGCTAACTAATATGTTTGGAAATCAAGAAAATACATTATGGGTTGAAAAGTTCCGTCCAGGTACTCTAGATGGATATGTAGGTAATGAAGCAGTTATTAGTAAGGTTGAGTTATATCTTAAAAATGGAGATGTTCCTCATTTGTTATTTTATGGCGGAGCAGGTACAGGTAAAACTACATTAGCAAAAATTATTGCAAATAATGTAGACGCAGATATTATGTATATAAATGCATCGGATGAAAATAATGTTGATACAGTTCGTACTAAAATTAAAAACTATGCTAGTACGATTGGCTTTAAAAAATGGAAGATTGTTATATTAGATGAAGCTGATTATATGACTCCAAATGGTCAAGCAGCATTAAGAAACCTAATGGAAACGTTTTCTAAAACAACTAGATTCATTCTAACATGTAATTATGTTGAAAAGATTATAGATCCAATACAATCTAGATGTCAGGTATTTGGTATTACTCCTCCTAATAAAAAAGAAGTTGCAAAAAGAATTGTTGAAATTTTAAAAGATGAAAATGTAACATTTGAAATGACAGATCTTGCAACTCTAATCAATAGTGGATATCCAGATATTAGAAGAGTTTTAAATTCAGCTCAGCGACAAGTTATTGATGGAAAATTAGAAATTGATAAACAAAGTTTAGTTCAAGCAAATTATATGACTAAACTTTTAGAAATATTAAAGACCGAAACTGATAAAAAATCTTGTTTCCAGAATATAAGACAATTAATCAATGATAGTAAGGTTAAAGACTTTACAGCATTATATAAGTTTTTATTTGATGAAATTGATACATATGGAACAGGTCATATAGCAAGTATTATATTAATATTAGCAGAATCACAATATCAAGATGCATTTGCAGTTGATAAAGAAATACATGTAATGGCCACAATGGTCAAATTAATAAATGAAGTTAAATAAAGAAAATTATGAGTAAAGTAATAGACATGGGTGGAAAAACACCACCACAAACAGAAATGAAAATTGATGCATCTGATTTAGATGATATCATTTGTGAAGAATGCGGAGGTAAAATATTTAGACAAGCGTCTATGTTTAAAAGATTATCTGCATTAGTATCACCGACTGGAAAACAACAAATAGTCCCAATTCCAGTTTTTAGATGTGACGATTGTGGACATATTAATAGTGAATTTTTACCTAAATCTCAAAAGAAATAAATTATGGCAAAGGAATTAACATTTGGCGGAACCGCTAGAACAGAATTATTAAATGGTGTGAGCCAATTAAATGATGCAGTATCATCTACATTAGGACCAAAAGGTCGTACAGTAGTATTACAAAATAAATTTGGTGCACCAACTATTACTAAAGATGGTGTAACAGTTGCAAAAGAAATTGAATTAGATGACCCTGTACAAAATGCAGGAGCTCAGATGGTTAAAGAAGCGGCATCTAAAACCAATGATATCGCAGGAGATGGTACGACTACCGCAACTGTATTAGCTCATGCAATCCTTAAAGAAGGTTATAAGAAAATTGCAAATGGTGCTAATCCAATTGAATTAAAAAGAGGTATCGATAAAACAGTAGAAACTGTTGTAGAATACCTTAAGGATAATGCTAGACCAGTAAATGGTACTGCAGAAATTGCACAAGTAGGTACTATTTCAGCTAATAACGATCCAAGTATAGGAGGAATTATATCAGAAGCAATGGACAAAGTAGGACAGAATGGTGTAATTACAGTTGAAGAAGGAAAAACGGCTGAGACTATATTAGAAGTAGTCGAAGGTATGCAATTCGATCGAGGATATTTATCTCCATACTTTGTAACTGATTCAAATAAGATGGAAGCAGTTATGTCAGATGTATTAATTTTAATTATTGATAAAAAGGTTTCAGCAATGAAAGACTTATTACCAATACTTGAACAAACTATGCAAACTGGTAAAGAAGTATTGCTTATTGCAGAAGACGTAGAAGGAGAAGCTTTATCAACTTTAGTAGTAAATAAAATTAGAGGAAGTTTAAAGATAACAGCAGTAAAAGCTCCAGGATTTGGAGAAAGAAGAAAAGATATATTACAGGATATAGCTATTCTAACAGGAGGAACCGTAATTTCAGATACATCAGGTTATAAATTAGAAGAAGCTACATTAGAATTATTAGGCTCAGCTGAAAAAATTGTTGTTGATAAAGATAATACAACTATTATTAATGGAGCGGGCACAAAAGAATTAATTGATGCACGAATTGAAACAATTAAAGGCCAAGTTGAGAATACTACTTCTGATTATGAAAAAGAAAAAATGCAAGAACGTTTAGCTAAATTGGCAGGAGGTGTTGCTGTTATTAAAATCGGAGCAGGTTCAGAATTAGAAATGAAAGAAAAGAAAGATAGGATTGATGATGCACTTAATGCTACTAAAGCAGCTGTACAAGAAGGAATTATTGCTGGTGGTGGTACTATATTAAGAGGATATCAACATTTTGAAGATGATATATATGAAAATGAAGATCAAATATTGGGAAGAGATATTATTCTTAAAGCTTGTAAGGCTCCATTTAATACAATTCTTGAGAATGCAGGGCTTAATCCTGATGTCATATGGAATCAGATAGTAACTACAGGAGAAGGTACTTTATCCGGATATGATGTAAGAACAGAAACAGTATTAGAAGATATGGTTGATGCAGGAATTGTTGACCCAGTTAAAGTAACAAGAGTTGCAATAGAAAAAGCAGCTTCAGTAGCAGGAACAATGTTAACTACAGAATGTGTTATTACAGATATTCCAAAAGAAGAACCAGCGCAACCACAAATGCCAATGATGTAATATGAAAAAGCCAGCTACTATATTTGATCATATCAATCATTTAACTCATAAGAAAAAGCCATGGGAAGATTTATCTGAGGCGGATCAAAAATCATTTAGTCCATATATAATTAATAGGTGGTTATCTATGCATATGGACATAACAGAAATAGTAGATGTATTTCAGCAATATACAATTGGACCTCTGAGTAAAAAACATGTATACCAATTATACTATGATATTTTACCAGAGGCTAATGTTAGAGCAAAGTATATCAAAGGTAAGAAGGCCGATAAGTATAATAAAGACCTTGTAACGTTCGTAAAAGACCATTATGAGACCAGTAAACGAGAAGCAGAAGGCATGATTGATATATTGATATTAACTAATAAAGGATTACAATCTTTAGTAGATGCAATGAAGGTATATGGTAAAACAGAAAAAGAAATAAAAAAATTACTAAAATGATAAAAGATAGACCAAGAGTAGATTTCAAAGAAAAAACATCAACAGGTAATCCAGCCGTAGATTATTGTGAAGAAAATTATCCAGCAACATGTAATGAATTCAAGAAAATAATGAATGACCAATATTTAATGTTTTGTAAAAAACAAAAGAATTACGGTCCCGGTAATATATCAGTAGGAACTAATCTAGAAACTACAGATGATATTAAATTATCATTAACAGGATTATGGTTTCGAATGAATGATAAAATTCAAAGATTAAAACAATTAATTATATTAGGACATAAAGATGAAGTTGGAGAATCTGAACAAGATACGTTTCAAGATATGTCAATATATGGTATTATAGCACAAATAGTTTCTGCAAAGAAATGGGGTAAATAATTAGGTTTTACGGATAATTTTTCTTATATTTATATATGAATAAGTTTTTAAAGTACAACCAGCGTGAACCTAAAAAAGGTGACAAAAAGATATCATATTCTCAATTTGCAATGTATTCTAGTTGCCCTAAACATTGGGAGTTAGCATATGTAAAAGGTCTAAGAACATTTAACCAATCGATACATACTATATTCGGAACAGCGTTCCATGAAACATTGCAAAATTATTTAACTGTAATGTTTGAACAATCAGTTGTTAAGGCTAATGAAATTGATATTAATAAATATTTGGCAGATCAAATGCATTCTTTATATAAAGAAGCTGTTGAGAAAATGGATGGAAATCATTTTAGTACACAAAGAGAATTAAACGAATTTTATTCTGATGGTGTTGCAATACTTGATTGGTTCAAAAAGAAAAGAGGTCAATATTTTTCAGCAAAGAATGAAGAATTATTAGGAATCGAAGTTCCAATTTATCATCCAGTAAATGATACTAATGATGTGGTTATGATGTTAGGTTATTTAGATATAGTAGTAAGGGATAAGAGAGATGGTAAAGTAACTATCATTGATATCAAAACTAGTACAATGGGTTGGAATAAATATCAAAAATCAGATAAAACAAAGACATCTCAATTGGTATTATATAAAAAATACTTTGCAGAGCAATATGGATTTGATGTAGAGAAAATTGATATCAAGTATATGATAATGAAACGTAAGTTAATTGAAGGAGCAATGTTTCCTCAGAAACGTGTTACAGAATTTATGCCTGCAAGTGGTAAGCCAACTAGAAATAAATTAGCTAGTTCAATTAAATCATTCGTTGATTTAAACTTTGCACCAGATGGTTCTTATATAGATAAACAACATGTAGCAGTAGCCGGAAAAAATAATAAACATTGTAAATGGTGTGAATTCAAAGATCAATTAGATTTATGTCCAAAGGCAAATAGAATTAAAGAATGAGAGTAGCAATAATAGGTAGCCGAGAATATGAAAATACACGTAAGATAAAAGATGCTCTATTTCAACTTAAACAAAAATTTGGAGATAAGTTAACTGTTCTATCAGGAGGAGCTCATTATGGAGCTGATAAATTTGTAAGGAAATTCGCTTTAGAGTTTGGAATTAAATATCAAGAGTATAATCCAGCACATACAACAAAAAATTTATACTCTGCAATGTCTGATAATTATTATGGCAAAACATATCATGTATCTCAATTTCATCATAGAAATATGTTAATTGCAAAGGCATGTAATGTAATGATAGCATTTATACCAAATGGTGCAAAAGCTAATGGTAGTGAGAGTGCAATTAAAACAGCTAAAAAATTAAATAAACCAGTAACAATAATAACATGAAGAAGTATTTAACATACCACGCCAAATGGCAATTAGGTATTATCGTATCATGGCCATGCATGTATCTGTTCTCAGATATACTAGGTTGGTCAAATTTTGAAACAGTAATTGGATTTCAATTTGTCGGAGCTATAATTTTTTGGCCAATTGACAAATTTATTTTCAAAAAAATGAAAGGTTAAAGTAGTCAGAAGCATATTTATAATAAATTAAAAGAACGGTTATAGAGGAAAATTATGGAACCAATACAGTTACCAAAGTTGAGGAAAATCGATCCCAACAAGAAGAAAAAGAAGAAAATTTTATTATTATCTGATGACCTACGTATGCATTCAGGTATTGGAACAATGTCCAAAGAATTTGTTATGGGAACATTGCACAAATATGATTGGGTACAATTAGGAGCAGCAGTCAAACATCCAGATCATGGAAAAATTGTTGATATATCAGAAGATGCAGCAAAAGAATCAGGCGTTAAAGATGCGTACCTAAAAATATATCCTCATACAGGGTATGGTAATCCAGCTGTACTTAATGAGATAAGGAATATTGAAAAGCCAGATGCAATATTACATTTTACAGACCCTAGATTTTGGGGCTGGTTATATAATATAGAGCATGAGATTAGACAACATATTCCAATAATGTATTATAATATATGGGATGATTTACCTTATCCACATTGGAATAGACCTTTCTATGAATCATGTGATCTTATAATGAATATATCCAGACAGACAAATAATATTGTAAAAAATGTATTGAAAGATCATCCGAAAGAAGATTGGGCAGTTCAATGGGTTCCACATGGTGTAAATAGAAATAAATTTTATCCAATTACTCCATTAGATAAGGAATGGGAAGAGTTTAATGCCTTTCAGTCTAATTTTAAACAAGTCAATAATGTAGATTTTGTAATATTCTGGAATAACAGAAATATTAGAAGAAAGCAACCAGCTGATCTAATATTAGCATATAAAACATTCTGTGATAGCCTAACAAAAGAACAAGCACAAAAATGTTGTTTATTAATGCATACACAATTGGTAGATAATAACGGAACAGATTTACCAGCAGTGAAAAAAGCACTTTGCCCAGATTATAAAATACTATTCTCAGGAAAGGCTGTTGACACAAAACAAATGAATTATTTTTATAATCTAGCTGACCTAACAGTTAATATCGCATCAAATGAGGGTTTTGGAATTTCTTGGTGCGAATCTTTACATACCGGAACTCCTATAGTTAATAATGTAACAGGTGGATTACAAGATGGTTGTAGATTTGAAGATGAAAATGGAGATTGGATAGAATTTAGTACAGATTTTCCAACTAACCATGATGGAACATATAAAGAACATGGAGCATGGACAAAACCAGTATTTCCATCTAACAGGTCAATACAAGGTTCGCCAATGACACCTTATATATTTGATGATAGATGTGATTTTAGAGATGTAGCAGAGGCAATTAAATATTGGTATGATATGCCAAAAGAAGAAAGAGAACATTTTGGTGAATTAGGACAATCTTGGGTACTTGGTGATGAATCTAATATGTCCGCAAAAGGAATGTCAGATGTAATGGCCAAATGTATAGAAGATTGTTTTATAAATTGGACGCCAAGAAAAAGATTTACATTATTTAAAATAAAACAACAACCAAAAATCGAAAAACCAGGAGTTATAACATGAAAAAGCCATTTATAGTAATACAAGGACCTGTAGCGACCAGGTCGGGTTATGGAAACCATACAAGAGATTTAGTATTAAGTTTAATTAAATCAGAGAAATATCATATACAGATAGTATCATTACCATGGGGATCGACCCCTATGAATGCATTAGAAGAAGATAATGCCGATCATCAAATGATCACCTCTCGTATAGCCAAAGCAAATATAACACAACAACCAGATGTATTTATACAGATATCAGTCCCAAATGAATTTCAAAAAATTGGAAAATATAATATTGGTGTAACTGCAGGCATTGAAACTACATTAGTATCACCTGAATTTATACAAGGTGCAAATAATATGGATTTAATCTTAACAACATCTGAACATTCAAAGTCTTCGTTTACTAAAAGTACATATGATGCAGTAGATAAACAAACTAACAAGAAGACAGGTGTATTGAAATTAGAAAAACCAATTGAGGTATTATATGAAGGTGTAGACACTAGCGTTTATAAAAAGGTATCATCAATTAAAAATACTATAATAACCGAATTAAAAAATATACCAGAAGATTTTTGTTATTTATTTGTCGGTCATTGGCTAAAAGGTGATATCGGACATGATAGAAAAGATGTTGGTATGATGATTAAAACATATTGCGAAGCATTTAGACGAAAATCAAAAAAGAATATACCAGGATTAATCCTAAAGACTTCTCATGCAACATTTTCAATTACGGATCGTGATATGATAACTAGTAAGATACAACAAATAATAGAACCATATGGAGATAAAGCTCCTAATATATATCTATTACATGGAGATTTATCTGATGATGAAATGAATTCATTATATAATCATCCAAAAGTAAAGGCAATGATATCATTTACAAAAGGAGAAGGATATGGCCGTCCATTAGCAGAATTTTCAATGACCGGAAAGCCAATCATAGCCAGTAATTGGTCAGGCCATTTAGACTTCTTAAAGTACGCAACACTGTTACCTGGAGAGCTCACTAAAGTACACCCATCCGCAGCTGATAAATTTATATTGCAAGAGTCACAATGGTTTACAGTTAATTATGGGTATGCATCTAAAGTATTACAAGATGTTGTATCTAATTATAAAAAATATCTTGCAATTTCAAGGAAACAGCCTCAACATATAAAGGATAATTTTAGTTTAGAAGGAATGAGATCTTTATTTTGTAAGTACGTAGATAAGGGATCAGAATCAGTACCACAACAAATGTCATTACAACTACCAAAATTAAAAAAAGTAGGAACTAATGCACCAAAAGTAAAATTACCAACACTAAAGAAAGTTAAATTATGAGCGAAATAGAAATAATAAATAATGAATCCGGCCTAAAGCTCGATTATGATGAAATCTCTCCTATCACAAATAATAAATGTGTTATAGTAGAAGCTGATGAAGAATCCGGTGAAGAACATAGAATGTGTATGGAATCTGGTTATATGACAAGAACAACATTTACACAAGGGTCAGATGCTTGTATGAAATACGAAACCGGATGTTCAGAGTTAATGATTAAACTTCGCGTTAATAGTAATACTACAGGAACAGTATGGTATCCAACATTTATGCAAATGCCAGGAGTAATGATGTATATAGAAGGAGAAGGTAAAATTCCATCAGATTATAATTGGAGTGTTGCAAAAGTAGTACCAATTGTCGGAGAAGATAGATTACAATATCCTGTAATAGGAAAGGAAAATGAATATCATACAACTAGATTAGATGTGGATAATGCTGTAAAATTTAAAGGCAACGAATTTGAATTAGCATTAGAGACATTTTATGACTTTAAAAAAAATATAAGCGATGAAAATTAGTTATGCAATTACAGTATGTAATGAACACAAAGAAATAAAAAAGTTATTAACTTTTCTATTCGAACATAAAAGAAAAGAAGACCAAGTTGTAGTCCAAATGGATATAAGTGCAACTAAAGAGGTTTGGAATGCTTGTGAAGGGTTTGAAGGTAAACCATTTGATGAATATAAGCTTATTGAACATGCATTAGATAAAAACTTTGCTCAATATAAAAATAATTTGAATAAAAATTGTGATGGCGATTGGATATTCCAAATAGATGCAGACGAAATTCCAAATGAATATTTAATTGAAGCTTTACCATTTATTTTAGAAGCAAATTCAGAAGTAGAAGCATACTGGCTACCCAGAGTAAATACAGTAGCAGGAATTACAGATGAACATATTGCTAAATGGGGTTGGAGATTAAGTGAAGATGGTTGGGTTAATTTCCCTGATTGGCAAATGCGATTATACAGAAACACTGAGAATATATATTGGATGAAGCCAGTACATGAACAATTGAAAGGTTATACTAAATTTGCAAACCTACCAGCCGAAGAGAAGTTTGCTCTATACCATCCAAAAAATATTGGAAGACAAGAGCTCCAAAATGCATTCTACGAGACAATATGAAATTCGGATTATTTATAGATAAATCAGCACAAGAATCATTTCAAATAAGAAATAATAAAGCTTATCTGTTGGATTCAGATACACCGTATACAACTAAACATTCTATAGGGAATGAAACACATATGGGTATATTCCAGTATCCATTTCTTTTTGGTGATGATGGATATTTCATAAACTTGAGAAAAACTAAACTCCCAACAATTGATTTTGATATTATATTTTTAGTCAGAGAACGATGGCCAGAAGATTATACAATTGAATCTATTAGAACAAAATACCCAAATGCAAAAATATTTTCGGTATTAAAAGAACAATGGCCTGTATTAGATGAAGTATCGAGATGTAAAGTTTTAGCAGAATCAGAAAATATTATTTTTCCTTTTAAGTTAGCTATAGAAAACCAACCAGGCTTTACAACTTCACAATTTAAACAAGTTACAGATATAGAACCAATTTGGTTACCACAGCCATATGATACTGATTATCTTTATAATAAATTTTATAAACAAGAACGACAATTTGATGTATTTTCTTATATATCACCTACTAAACCAGAAATGAGGAGAGCAGATACAGAAAAATTTACAAATTATATGGCACATAAATATAACTTATCTGTACGACGTGTGATGACTGATAATTGGTATGATTATATGGAAGAAACATCTAACTGTAGATTTATTTTTAATTTAGATGCTACCAGGACTGCTGGACAATGTGGTATCCAGGCCGCAATTTTAGGTGTTCCAGCATTTGGGTCTAATGGAGATTCTAATAGTCATTTATTTCCATTATCATGTGGCAATAATTTTGACCAATTAGAACATGAATTTGAAAAGATGTATAATAATACAGAATCTTATATAGATTATATTCAGACAGCCTTTACAACGGTTGAAGATATTTATGGTATAGAAAATGTAAAACAAAAAATAATTAAATTGTATAATGAATAAAAAAAAATTAATTATCTCTCCACATGTGGATGATGACGTATTAGGGGTTGGTGGAATATTAGATAAAAATACTTTTGTACTTTATTGTGGATTAAATGAATCAGATTTTCCTTCCAATATTGAACGTCCTAGTATGCAAGCAAGAGTATTAGAAGCTGAAACAGTTTCTTTATTCACCGGCCATAAATATGATATATTAGAAAATAAAGTAAATCATTATAAAATTACTGATTTAATTAATATATTTGAAATGTATATTAATAAATTCAAACCTGATGAAATTTATATACCATATCCTTCTTATAATCAAGACCATAGAATAGTATACGATGCAGCATTGACAGCACTTAGACCTCATGATAAAAATTATTTTGTTAAAAAGGTATTAGTATATGAACAACCACATGTATTCTTATGGGACCAATCTCATAATATAAATGGAAAATTTAATCCTAATTATTTTATACCAATTGATATTGATAAAAAAATACAAGCTTATAAATTAATGCAAACTCAGGTAAGAAGCTTCAGAAGTCCAGAAACATTAAAATCTATGGCACAGTTAAGAGGACAACAAAGTAATTGTGATTATGCAGAGGCATTCCAAACAATAAGGTGGATTGATTAATGATTTGGATTTGTGCATATAGAGACTGGGCATTAGATATATATGATGATGTTTTAGAAAATTTTGACAATGTAAATCTTATTAAATCACAAGAAGAATTTACTAACACCATAGATTTATTTACGGCATCAGATAGCATATTTTTTATTGGGTGGAGTTGGATCATTCCAACAGTCATCGTAGAAAAATTTAATTGTATTTGTATGCATCCTTCTCCATTACCTAAATATAGAGGCGGAAGTCCTTTACAAAATCAAATTATTAATGGTGAGCGTTTAAGTGCAGTAACATTTTTTAGAATGACTGGCAGATTAGATGCAGGAAATATATTATGGCAAAAAGCTTTTCCTCTCAGCGGAAACCTAAAAGATATAAATTTCCAGATAAAAACTTTGTGTTTCTCAGGAATTTTTGATATATTAAATAATAATTATAAGGAATATAAACAAGATGAAGCTCAATCTAGTTATTTTAAACGAAGGACTCCTGAGATGAGTGAAATCTCAATAGATGATATTAAATTATATACTGCAGAAGACTTGCATGATAAAATTAGATGTCTACAAGATCCATATCCTAATGCCTTTATAGTATGTAGTGATGGAAAAAAATTATATTTAAAATTAGCAGATTATGAAAAATAGAGACAATATGACAAAAAATAAAAAAATATTAATTACTGGAGGATTAGGATTCTTAGGTTCTTATACGATTGAGAAATATAAAAGTAAAGGGTATGATATAACAATAATTGATAATTTATCAACAAATACTATAGATGTATCAGATCCGATATGCAAAGGATGTAATGTTATCATAATGGATATTTTAGATTATACTTGGAAAAAAGAAGATAAGTTTGATATGATTATTCATTTAGCAAGCCCAGTCGGTCCAGCTGGAATCTTACAACATTCAGGAAAAATGGCCGGTTATATCTTAGATGATACATATTGGGCTATAAAAGGAGCTCAGTTATATGATTGTCCATTAATATTTATTAGCACATCTGAAATTTATGGTTACAGAGAAGAAGCTGAAATGTTGCAAGAACATGCATACAAATTACTGGTAGGTGATTTTGAAGTACGTAATGAATATTCTACGGCCAAATTATTAGGAGAAATAGTTATTAGTAATACTGCTAAAGTTTCTAATTTAAAATACCAGATTATCCGACCATTTAATATTAGTGGTGCAAGACAGTTACCTGATGCGGGATTTGTATTACCAAGATTTGTTACACAAGCATTATCAGGCGAAGATATTACTGTATTTGGAGATGGAGAACAATTAAGAGCATTTACATACGTAAAGGATATTATTGATGGCATTTATTTAGCTTCAGTTCATAATAAAAATGATATTTGGAACATTGGAAACCCAGCTAATAAAGTTAGTATAAATTATTTAGCAAATAGAGTAAAAGAATTGACAAATTCTAAATCAGATATTATACATATAGACCCAAAAACTATTTATGGACCATTATATGCAGAAGCCTGGGACAAGATACCAGATCCTAAAAAGATACAGACAAGCTTGGACTGGCAGACAACAAAAAATGTTGATGAGATTATAAAAGATGTTATAGAATATTGGAGATCATAATGAAAAAAGATTGGTTATCACACTATGTTGATTGTAAAGTACTTATTAATTTAGAAGATCGAGTTGATAGGTACGATCAAGCCGTTGCTGAATTAGAAAAGATTGGTATAACTGATGTCCAACATTTTCCAGCCGTTAGACATCCTATAGGAATAAGTGGCTGTACTAGATCACATTACGAAATAGTAAAAATAGCAAAAGAAAATGGGTACAAAAATATTTTAATCTTTGAAGATGATGTATATTTTACTGATAATAAAGAAATACTGCAGTCTAATATAATTAAATGTTTTGAACAAATTAAAGCAAATAGTATACAACCAGATTTTTTATATTTGGGAGGTTATTTAACAGCGCCACCAGGTGGAACAATATTAAATTCAAAACCAGATACTATGGATTCTGCTATATATGAGTTATCCGGAAATCGATATGTTAAAAATACTATGCAATATCATAATAAAATAGATTCTAACTTATATGAATTAGGCGGTTGTAAAACAACACATGCATATATAATATTTGAATCAGTATATGATAAAATTATCAATGCTTTTGAAAATATAAACTGGGATGATCATAACACTTGGCATGGTGATAATCGAATGTCAATTGATTTTTGGTATTTAGCAAAGATACAGCATGATGGATATGATGAATATGCAGACATTAAGCATAGACAATTTACTCCATATGGTATATATCCGTGCATAGCTGGCCAACGAGAGAGTTATAGTGATATACAAAATAGGCAGGAAGACTTTCTTGACATGCCTAAACGATGGAATGAAATGTTAAAGAGATTAAATGATTAGTTGCAATCTAAATGGTGGCCTAGGCAATTATATGTTTCAAATAGCAGCTGCGCATACATTAGCGTCTAAAAATAATACCATTGCAAAATTTAATTTTTCTTCAGCAAACCAAGTCCATAAAAATATATCATGTTATGTAGACAATATTTTTAGGAATGTCATTGATGGTGATTGTGAATTATTTTGGCAATATGACGAACCATCATTTTCATTCAGTGAATTGCCTTATGAAAATGGATTATTATTACATGGATATTTTCAATCAGAACAATATCTGGATAGGGAATTGATATTGAATTTATTTGCACCTGATGATAAAAATTTACAATATATTAAATCAAAATATAATTTTAATAATATGGTTGCAGTCCATGTTAGACGTGGAGATTATGTTAATAAACAAGATAGGCATCCGGTACAATCAATGGATTATTATAATAATGCTATAGAACATTTTGATAATTCAAAAAGTTTTTATATATTAAGTGATGATATAGAATGGTGTAAATTGCATTTTAAAGGTAAACAATTCAAATTTATTGAAAATGAGTTAGATTATATTGATTTATGGATTATGAATCTATGTGAACATAACATAATAGCAAATTCATCATTTAGTTGGTGGGGAGCTTGGTTAAACAACAACCCGGATAAAATAGTTATTGCTCCAAAAAATTGGTTCGGCCCTAACAAGAAATTAGACGATAAAGACCTAATCCCAGAAAAATGGATAAAGATATGAAAAATACATTGAGTATATATGGCTCTCATGATGCCGCGGCAGTTTTTATTAATAAAGCTGGCCAGCTAAAAATTTTAGAATATGAACGATTTGTCAAAAAACGTTATGCAATGTATTCTGCTAAATTTGATCGTAGAGAAAAAGATTTAGGTACGAATCAAGAATCACGTGAAAAGTTTATTGAATATATTAAGACTCAACTCGACTGTGATATAGACATGATATTATATAACGGATTGATCGATGTTGATATTGATTATTTACAATCTCAGTTTACTAATGCCAAATTTAAATTATGTGGCCATCACTTAGCTCATGCATCATCAGGTTATTATACATCTGGATTTGATAAAGCAATTATATTTTCTATTGATGGTGGGGGTATAGATAATGGCATGGTATCATTTACAAATATATTTGAAGCCAACAATAACCAGATCAAATGTATAGATCAGCCTAATATAAATTTAGGCGTCGCATATGGACGAATAGGATGTGCTATATCAGAAATTAAACCCGGTCCAGATTCTACACGTGATTCTTTAGTATATGCCGGTAAAGTAATGGGATTATGTGGTTATGGTAGTGTGCAACCACATTGGGTGGATGCAATGAAACGATATTATACTCATTGCGACTTGAACACATTAGGAAGTGAAATAGGCGTTACATTATCTTTTAATTCAATTAAAGAAAAAGTGAGTGCTAATTTGGCAGCTACATCACAATATGTTTTTGAAACATTATTATACAATTTAATTGAGCCATATACAGAAAAATTCAATAATTTTGTTTTAGTCGGTGGGTGTGCTTTAAATGTACTTTTCAATCAAAAATTAAAAATGATTCTGAAACCTCGAGGTAAAAATTTATACGTGCCATCAAATCCAAATGATTGCGGTCTAGCATTAGGCCAATTCATTAATGAATATCCAGAATTGGATCCAAGTGTATATTCGGGATTTGATATTCTAGATAGAAATAAATTTGATGAATATATTAAAGAACGTAATGCAGTTCCGATCAAATATAATGATATTGTTAATTTGATAACTGATGGTAAAATTATAGGAATGGTAGAAGGATTTTCTGAAGTAGGTCCACGTGCATTAGGAAATCGTAGTATAATATGTGATCCGTCTATTGATGGTATGAAAGATATATTAAATGCAAAAGTAAAATTTAGAGAATGGTTCAGGCCATTTGCACCTGTATGTAGATTACAAGATAAGGATAGATTTTTTGATAATACATGTGAAGCTGAGTTCATGAGTTATGCCCCGGATGTGAAAGCCGACTATCAACAAAAGTTAAAAGCTATATCACATATAGATGGCTCATCACGACTGCAGACAGTTACCGCAATACAACATAAATTATTTTATACAATATTATCTGAATTAGAAAAAAGAAATAAAATACCAGTCATATTAAATACGTCATTTAATATCAAAGGCATGCCAATATTAACTACAATTGAAGATGCATTATATTGTTTAGATAATACAGAAATGGATTACGTAGTAATAGAAGGATGGCTATTTAAAAGGAAAAGTAAATAATGAATATTTTAGTTACAGGTGGTACAAGTACAGTAGGCAAGCATCTTAAGGAAATATTACCTGATGCGGCATATATTAGTAGTAAAGAATGTGATCTAACAGATATAAAAATGGTTAGATGGTTGATATCATCATATACACCTAATATAGTTATTCATTTAGCTGCTAAGGTCGGAGGCATTCAAGATAATATAGCAAAGCCAGCAGAATACTTTGATGATAATATATTAATGAACACTAATATATTAAAAGTATCCCATGAATATAATGTTAAAAGATTTATAGGAATATTAAGTACATGTATATATCCAGATAAGGTAGATTCATATCCTATGAAAGAAGATGTAATGTTCAATGGACCACCAACGACTACAAATTTTAGTTATGGGTACGCTAAAAGAGCGATGGCAGTACAGATTGAAGCATATAATAAACAATACGGTACTAAGTACAATTATATTACGCCATGTAATTTATATAGTGAATATGATAATTTTGAAAATGATAGAAAAATGCATTTTATTACAGCACTATTAAAAAAGATTAAAACATGTACTGGTGAATTGAATTTATTAGGAACTGGGAAACCACTTCGTCAGTTTATGTATGCAGGTGATCTAGCCAGTATTATCAAACTAACCATTGAAAAAGATATTACTGAAAATTTTAATGTTGCATATCCAGAAAATTACTCAATTAATGATTTAGCTAAAAAAGCATTAGGTTCTTTGAAAGAAAATTATTATATTAAGTATAATAAACCAGAATTGGATGGACAATATCGTAAAGATGTTGATATAACAAAAATGCAAGCATTATTTCCAGAATTCAAATTTACCTCATATGAAGAAGGTATAAAAAAAGTATATGATAAAATTAGTTAGTGATACAATAGATAGACAAGATATTAATGCACTTGTTGAATGGTTATCTCAAGATGAAATTCCTAGATTAACAAAAGGAGGATTAACTATTGAATTAGAAAAGAAATGGGCTAAGAAAATAAGAACAAAATATTCTGTATTTGTTAATTCAGGATCTTCTTCTATTTTATTAACATTAGCAGCTCTAAAGTATTCAGATAAATTAAGAAATAATAAAATTATAGTACCTGCATTAAGTTGGGCCACCGATGTGAGTTCACCTATGCTATTAGGCTATGAAACTTATATGTGTGATTGTAATTTAGAAGACTTATCTTGTGACTTAGAACATTTAGAAAAATTATTTAAAGAACATAAACCTTCTACGTTTATTTTAGTTTCTCCACTTGGTTTAGTGCCAGATATGAATAAAATAGTAGAACTTTGTAATAGGTATGATGTATTATTATTAGAAGATGTATGTGAAAGTATGGGATCTAAATATCAGAATAAATATTTAGGAAGTTTTGGATTAGCATCTTTTTACTCAATGTATTTTGGTCATCACCTATCTACAATAGAGGGTGGTTTTATTAATACTAATGATGAAGATTTATATCATTTACTGTTAATGATTAGAAGTCATGGATGGGACAGAGATTTACCTAAAGATAAACAAAAAGAACTAAGAGATAAGTATAAATGTACAGAATTTAATTCATTGTATAATTTTTATGTACCAGGAATGAATGTAAGGTCAACAGACCTACAGGCATTTATAGGTTTAAGAGCTATAAAGAAATTAGACGATTATTCTAAAAGACGTAGAATTAACTTTAAACATTATGTAAATTTAATAAAAAATAATGAATTAGAATTAAAAGAAAATAAAAATGATTTTGTTTCTAGTTTTGCTATTCCTATATTACATTCAAAAAGAGATGAAATTATTAAGGAATTACAAGATAAAAATATTGAAGTTAGACCTTTGATAGCAGGTAACATGGCAAATAAACCGATGTGGTATAATGAAAATGCTATACCATCATTACCAAACTGCGAATCTTTAGATAAGTCAGGATTCTATATTCCTAATCACCAAGATTTAACATATAGCGAAATACAACTAATAACTAATATAATTAATAAATATGAATAAGACTGCATTAATAACTGGAATCAATGGCCAGGATGGATCTTACCTAACAGAGTTGTTGGTAGAGAAGGGATATGAGGTATGGGGAATACTAAAACGTAACTCTGTATCAGAAAACCAAACAGCTCGTATTCCAGACAAGTTGTTCAAACAAATTAACTTAGAGTATGCCGACATGACAGATATGTCATCACTCATACGTGTATTACAGAAGTGTAAACCTGATGAGATATACAACCTTGCTGCACAATCGCATGTAAAGATTAGTTTTGACCAACCAATATATACAACAGATTCTATTGCAATGGGAACACTAAACTTATTAGAAGCGATTCGCTTAACATGTCCAGAAGCAAAAATGTATCAAGCTAGTAGTTCAGAAATGTTTGGCAACAACATAGATGGTGATGGATATCAAAGAGAAACAACACCTCTTAATCCAGTATCACCATATGGTTGTGCGAAGGTGTTTGGTTATAACATATGCAGAAACTATAGAAATGCTTACAGATTATTCATATCAAACGGAATATTATTTAATCACGAATCACCAAGACGTGGTACAAACTTTGTAACTAACAAAGTGGTAAAGGAAGCCGTTAGAATCAAACTAGGATTAACAAACCAATTAGCACTTGGAAACTTGGATGCTAGTAGAGATTGGGGACATGCAAAGGATTATGTGCATGCAATGTGGTTAATGCTTCAACACAACCATCCAGACGACTTTGTATGCTCAACTGGAGTATCTCACACAGTAAAAGATTTAGTTGAGTATGTATTTGGTAAATTAGATTTGGATTGGAATGCGCATGTCACTCAGGATGAGAAATATTATAGATCAGAAGAGTTGCGATTCTTAAAAGGTGATTGTTCCAAAGCAGAGAAGGAATTAGGATGGAAACATACCTACACATTTGAGACAATGTTAGATGAAATGATTGAATATTGGATGGAGGAATTAAATGAAGAAAATTAAATTAAAAATTGTAGATAATGCATTTGCACATTGTGGGTATAGCAATAATCCAATGCCACCGGTATCTTTTTCTGATTACATAGAATGGGATCGCGATGTATCAACTAATGAAGACTTAGTATTTTATACTGATAAAAATATACATGATGTTAATACATCTGGTCATAAAAAGCGGATAGCATGGCTAATTGAACCATATGTAAAACAACCAGGCAATTATAAATGGGTTACAGATAATAGACATTTGTTTGATTATATATTAGTAAATGATAAAACATTACTTGATCAAGGAGATAATTTTATTTACTACCCATTTGGTGGTTGTTGGGTGGAACTAGAACACCGCAAATTTCATCCAAAAACAAAGAGTATAAGTATAATCGCATCTGGTAAGAGAACAGTCCCAGATCATCATAAACGACATGAACTTGTTAGAAGATGGGGCCAGTATATAGATGTATTAGGTCGTGGATATACACCAATCGAAAGTATAACAGATGGACTTAAGGATTATGCATTTCATATAGCAATGGAAAATCAAAGAAGAGATTTTCATTTTTCTGAAAAATTAATCAATCCTATTATGACTGGCACAATTCCAATATACTGGGGCATGCCTTCTATAGGTGATTATTTCGATACACGTGGAATGATTATAATGAATGACATAGAAGAATTTCCAGACATATATAATACCTTAGGAGAAAAATTATATAAAGATATGTTGCCGTATGCAAAAGATAATTTTGAAACCGCAAAAAAATATATCTTATCAGAAGATTGGATGTATAAAAATATTTTTGAAAAAATGGGAATAATATGAATGTAGTATTTTGGACAGGTATTAAAAACGAATCTTTATCCGTCAAATATGGGGGATTTGATTGGATGGAATATTCGAAACAGTCATGGCAATATTGGTGTAATAAACATAATGTAAAACTAATAACATTTGAACAACCGGTTACAGATATTTCAATACATAGAGCCAATTGGCAAAAGGCAGTTCATTGTTGGGATATTATAGACAAACATGATATAGACGTTGATAAAGTGTTCTTAGTAGACGCATCGTCGATCATTAAATGGGACGCGCCGAATATATTTGATCAAGTAGATGATAGAATGGTAGCCTGGAATGATTTAGATAATCTGAAATGGGTATATGATAGTATAGAAGGATACAAAGAATTTTTTGGTTTTGAATTAGATAATAGTAAATATATCAATTCAGGAGTTATTATTTTTAATAAATCTCATAGAAAATTATTCGAGTCATTCAAAGAATTATATTATGATAATTCAGAAAAATTTATAACATTACAAGATAAAGAAGTTAAGAAAGGTACAGAACAAACTCCATTTAATTATTGGGTACAGAAAAATAATATTGAATTGAATCTAGATCTACCAGTTACTTGGAAGTTAACTCATTTACATCGAAAACAAATGTTAGGACATAACTGGCAATTAAAAGAAGACAATACTCCATTCTTTATTAAACATGGATACCTTTGGTTCTTTACGGGGTTTGATAAAATGCAAAGAACTCAATTAATGACACAAGTATGGAATTTAATAAAGCATAATTATGAAGCGTAACATAATATTTTTAACAGCGATAAAATTTCCAGGACAGGAATATAGAAGTGCACCATATGAATATGGAATTAAATCATGGCAATATTGGTGTGATAAAAATGATTGTGATTTATTTGTGTTAGATGAGCCAATATTTGAACCTGAGTATTGTAAGCCTAATTTTTATAGATATTGGGCATTTGATTTATTAGAGGCAAATGGAATAGAATATGATCAAATATGTCTAACCGATGCAGATTGTATTATACATCCAGATTGTCCAAATTTCTTTGAATTAACAGATCATAAATATACAGTAACAGCTACAGAAGGAAGTTATGATTGGGTATGCCGTAGCTTAGAAAATTATGGAAAGCATATTTTCAATGATACATTTCCATTACATAAATATTTTAATGCAGGATTCCAAGTTATTAATAAAGATCATAAACCATTACTAACTAAACTACAAACATTCTATGCAGAAAATAGAGATAATATATTATGGATGCAAAACAATTATGGAGTAGGAACAGACCAGCCATTAATAAACTATATTGTAAATTTATCAGGAGTTGATATGAAGTTTTTACATTATCAATATTGTATGGCAGATCTTGCAAGAAAAGAAATACTTGATGATCAGTTAACGTTTACTAAAGTATTAAAAGGAATTTATCAATTCAATGCAATTCCTGATAATGTTAATGCAGAAAAGACAATGTATTGGATGAAACGAACTTATGAGGAATTATATGAAAACTAAATTTGCAATAGGATGTTTGGTTCAATGGTATGAATGTGATATTATTGGAGAGTATGTAGAATCTTTAAAGGATGCAATAAATGAATATGAAGGTGAAGTGCAAGTAGATTTTACAATTGTAACAAATGAAGATTTAGAAAAATGTATAGATGAAGTACATAAAAAATCTTGTATGGATAAGATTGAATATACACTTATGAAGAATCTTTTTCCATATCGATTAGCAGAAAATTTACATACAATTGCTGACTATAGAAGAGGATTTAATGATGACTATTGTGATGTAGTAGACGTTCTTGTTTGGGGTGAATCCGATGCCATTTTACCTAAACAAATGTTTACAATATTAGATAATTTACATCAAATGTCATTACAAAATGATAATCCAAAGTATTTGGCCTTCTTCGGAATGTGTAAGATGTGGGATGAAAGTTGGAAACAATTAGAACATCCAGACTTTACAGATAAACCATTTATAGAAGGCGATACTGAGAATTGGTGGAGTTTGAGATATTCAATGACCAAAGATGAAATGAATGAGATCAATGATAAAACAGATGAATTAGATGTAAGAATATTACCTCAACATAAATTTAATGGTTGTGGGTTAGTAATATCATCAGAGGTTATAAAGTCTGGAGTTAATATACCTAAATCAGTATTCTTTGTTCATGAAGATTCTGCATTTATGTATATGACAAATAAAGTATTAGGTAACATACCACAATACGTAATTAAGAATATATTATTAGTTCATAATAGAAAACATCCAAATAAAAGAATGTATATAGCAGGAGAGGAAGGAATAGATAAAACTAACCCCGGAGCTCAACGCAAAGTACACGACTGGTACACTAAAGCAAACAAGATGTGTGAAAAGAATTATCTTAATTTATTTAATCCAAATTATAAATCATTTACATGGAAAGACGTGATATGAAAAAAGTATTAATAACAGGAGGAACGGGAACAGTAGGTAGATCATTTATTAAACAATATTATAATGATTATGAATTTTATAGTATAAGTAGAAATGAAAATGGGATAGCAGCTTTAAAGCAGTTATTTCCTAAAGTAAATTGTTATATAGGGAATATATGTGATCGAGATCATATGATTAATTTATTCTGTAAAATAAAACCAGATATAGTTATACATACAGCTGCAGTAAAGCATATTAATCTAGCAGAAGAAAATCCATCAAGTGCAATAGAGATAAATATAATTGGAAGTTTAAATATTGCAAAAGCTAGTATAAGAGCTAACGTACCTTTAACAGTTGGTGTTAGTACGGATAAAGCTTGTAATCCAGACTCTGTATATGGATATTCAAAACGAATGATGGAAACAATGTTTATGCAGTATCATAATAATACAACAAAGTTTGTTTGTACTAGATTTGCAAATGTAGCAAATAGTAGTGGATCTGTAATTCCATTCTGGATATCAGAAGCTAAAAAGGGTAATGCATTAAAGTTAACAGATCCAAATATGAATAGATTAATGTTTTCAAAAAAAGATTCTGTAGAGTTAATCCATAAAGCAATTGATCATGGATTGTATGGTTTAGGAGAATTAAAAACATTTATATTATGTAAGATAATGAAAAATGTAAATCTATTAGAACTTGCAAATACATTATCAGATAAAGATGTTGAGATAATAGGAAAGCGGCCTGGAGAAAAACTTAACGAAACTTTAATAAGTAAAAAGGAATTACCTAATACGGTAGTGCTAGATGATTATGTATTTATATTACAAGATCAAGAAGAAGGATTAAATTTAACAAAAGAACATTCATCTGTGAATGCAGAGACAATGACAATTAAAGAAATGGAAAAGTTAGTATGGGAACAATAGCATGGTTTACAGAAGGCAGCCACCAAGGAAAGATACCTAGGACCTTTAAAGGAATGAGAAATGATTCAGCATGGATGTGTACATTAGGAGCTGATCATTATAATATACATCAAGGACAAATTAATAATGAATATGATTTAGCTATTATTACAATTCCTAAAAAGAATCCACAATTTGATATATCTAGAATACGTGCTAAATGCAAGCAAATAGCATTTATGCAAGAAGGTCCCCATTGGTATTTTCAGGATTATTCATTAGAACAGCAGATATGGTATTATAATACATTACAGGAAATGGATTTTCTGTTTGTACATAATGAATCGGATAAAAAATATTATGAAGGATTAACTGGTAAGTTATGTAAGTTAATGCCATGTTTAATGTTAGAAGATAATATAAAACAATTACCATCAGTTGATAGATCTGGAGTAATGATAGGAGGAAATTTCTGTTCATGGTATGGAGGATTTGATTCGTATATAGTCGCATCAACTTTTAATGATAAAATAACTGCACCGTCAATGGGAAGAAAGATTGAAGGCGAAGAACAAATGGATAATCTAACTCATTTACCATATATGGATTGGACACAATGGATGACTACTTTGAATAATTTTAAGTATGGAATTCATTTAATGAGAACTCATGCAGCTGGGACATTTGCACTTAATTGTGCTTATTTGGGTATACCTTGTATTGGGTATGAAGGATTAGACACTCAAATGATATGCCACCCAGATTGCACTATTGAATTAGGTGATATAGCAAAAGCAAAACAAATTGCAGAAAAGCTTAGGTTAGATGAAGAATTTTATTTATATTGTAGTAATATAGCAAGGCTAATGTACGAAGAACATTTTCATGAAACTAAATTTATAAAAAGAATAAATGGATAATTCAAAAAAAATATTATTTGCAATAACTACATTTAATCAAAGTAACATAACACGGTTATGTTTAGATTCGCTAAAATTAATAACAGACGAGTACGATGTAATTATAGTAGATGATGCAAGTACAGATGATACAATTCGTTTATGTGTAGAACATAATATTAAATATATAACAAAAGAAACGGGTCTTGGGCTAACTGATTCATGGAATAAAGCTTATCAATACTTTAAAGACAATGGATATGGATATCTTATTATTGCAAACAATGATATACTTGTACCAGATAAAGCTTTAACAGAAATGGCAAATGTTTTAGATTATTGGCCTTGTTCATTAGTTGTTCCAATGAGTACAATTAAAGGATCAGGTCATAATGTTGTACAAGCGATTGATAATTATTATGGCACAAATGAATATGACAATCCAGATAATTATGGAATGGTACAAAAACATTTATTTGATATAATATCCAGAGAAACAAAATCAAATAACTTGTATAAATTTGATCCAATCCGTATGAAACATTTTAATGGTTTCTTTTTTATGATGAGTAGAGATATTTGTCAATATGAAAGAGAAGATGGAAACTTATTTGATCCTAAATTTATTAATGTAAAAAATGAAGATGAGTTTAATTGGGCAAATTTAATTCCAAATAATGATTTTCCAATGCTATGTAAAACTGCATTTGTATTTCATTGGAAGGGAGTATCATTTACTAAAGCTGGAATAAAATATAATAATAATTTAAAAGAACATTTAGAACAACGTGAAAATTAGTTTAATACAACCAGGAAGAAATAATCTTAAGTATCTTAAGTGGTCTTATGATTCAATAAGAAAAAATCAAGGTGGCCATGAAGTAGAAATTTGTGTAGCAGATGATTTTTCAAATGATGGAACATGGGAATGGTGCCAAGATATGATGGATGCAGATTCTAATTTCAAAGCAATTAGAAACGAAGGCCCAACCAGATTAGGTCATACAATATTATATGATAGATTAGTTAATGAAGTAGCCACTAATGATATTTGTATGATATATCATGCTGATATGTATTTATGTCCAGGAGCATTAGATTCAATCGAATGGAATCTTAAACCAAAAACAATTGTATCATTAACTAGAATTGAACCACCATTACATCCTCCAGGCCCAGAAAAAATTATACAAGATTTTGGAATAGAACCTGAGGAGTTTAACGAAGATAAATTACTTGAATGGATGATGTGGTCTAAACCTAAAAGAATAAACAAAACAACTGAAGGTATATTTGCTCCATGGGCATTTTATAAAAAAGATTTTCAAGAGATAGGAGGCCATGATGAGTTATATGCACCTCAATCAAAAGAGGATTCAGATATCTTTAATAGATTTCAATTGAATGGAATTAAGTTTATTCAGACATGGGAAGGATGTGTATATCATATGACATGTAGAGGTTCAAGATTTGCAGATGGAGCAAAAAGAAATCCTAATGGTGAAGTGTTCATGAAGAATAGAGAAACAGATGAATGGTTAAAACAAAACCAAAAAGCAACAAGAGAATTTATTAGGAAATGGGGACATTTCTGTAAACATGATAAATTCTTAAAACCAATCATTCCTCCCAAGTATGATATAGGATTCATTATTAAGAATGTTAATTTACAATTAATAGAAGTTCTTGAACCATGGTGTAGTACGGTATATTATGATGAGAATGAAATGCGTAATTTTAAATATGCAGACTATATTGAAAAGGAAGATACATCATTTGATTTATATGAAAAGTTCAGGCCATATGATAATGAAAAACAAAATGGTATTTTAGTTGAAATTGATGGAAATAATTTTACTCAACAAGATTATGAATCTATTACTAAATTATCAGAAATAATAGATAATGAATATAGTAGATTAGAACAAGAATTAATACATCATTCAGATGATCCAGAATTTGAATTGGGTAATCTATATATAACAATAACAAATTTAAAAACAACAGAAAAGGAATTAATAATATGCAAAAAACAATAGTAACAGGAGGAGCTGGATTTATTGGCTCGAACTTAGTAGATAAATTAGTAAAGGATGGATTTGATGTTATCGTAATCGATAATGAATCCGCAGAATGTAATGAACAATTTTATTATAATGATAAGGCACAGTATTTTAAGTATGACATTGAAGATTATGATTTGATAGAACCGTTATTTAAAGATATAGACTATGTATTTCATTTAGCTGCAGAGTCAAGGATACAGCCAACATTAGATAGACCAGTAAAGGCTTGTATGACAAATATCATTGGTACATGTAATATTTTAGAAGCTTCTCGAAGGAATAAAATTAAACGAGTAATGTATTCATCAACAAGTTCTGCATATGGATTAAAAAATAGTATACCTTTAAATGAATCAATGCATAGAGATTGTTTGAATCCATATTCAGTTACAAAAGTAGCAGCTGAAGATTTATGTAAAATGTATTATACATTATATGGATTAGAAACTGTTATATTTAGATACTTTAATGTATATGGAGAAAGACAGCCATTAAAAGGGCAATATGCACCTGTTGTAGGATTATTCTTAGAAATGAAAAAGGCTGGTAAACCAATGACGGTTGTTGGAGACGGAAAACAAACCAGAGATTATACATATGTAGGAGATGTTGTCCAGGCAAATATATTAGCAATGAAAACAGATAATAAAGATTCAATTGCAGAAATTTATAACGTTGGTACAAATACACATCATAGTGTATTAGATCTAGTACAAATGATAGATGGCAAGCATGAACACCTTCCATCTAGAGATGGAGAGGCTAGACATACATTAGCTGATATTGGAAAAATAATGCTAGATCTAGACTGGAAACCAAACCAAACAATTGAGAATTGGATTAGTAACTATAAGAAAGAACATAATATATGAAAAAGAAAATAGGAATTATAGGAAATGGATTTGTAGGTAATTCAATAGCCTTTGGATTTTCACCAACACATGAAATTAGAATTCATGATAAAGATCCTAAAAGAAATCTAAACACAATCGAAGAAGTTCTAGAATGTGATTTTATATTTGTAGCAGTACCAACTCCAATGGATGATGAGGGACATATGCATTTGGGTGTAGTGATAAAAGCATTAAGCGAAATATGGGAGAAAAATAAACGTACGGACAATATTATTATTCTTAAATCAACAATGACACCAGGAACATCAGAATTATTGATAGAACAATTTCCAAATCTAAATATAATATTCAACCCAGAGTTTTTAACTGAAAGAACAGCTAAGTTAGATTTTTTAACTCAAGCAAGAATTATTCTTGGTGGTAATCTAAAACATACAAGTAAAGTTAAAGCTTTATTTGAACAAAGATTTATGCATTGTAATGTAATGGAAATGGATACTACAACAGCTGAAATGATAAAATATATGAATAACATATTCTTTGCTAGTAAAGTTTCTATCATGAATGAATTTAAACAGGTATGTGATAAGGTAGGTGCTAATTGGGAAAAGGCAGTTAGAGGTTTCGCTGCAGACCAAAGGATTGGAGATTCTCATCTTAATGTACCAGGACCGGATGGCAAATATGGATTCGGAGGAAGCTGCTTTCCAAAAGATATAAATGCATTTATGTCTATGGCGGATGCATTAGAAGTTGAAGTGCCAACTATTAAAGGTGCATGGAAAACAAATTTAAATGTAAGGCCTGAAAAAGATTGGGAGAACTTAGAAGGAAGGGCAGTTGTTAAAAAGCCTGAAATAGAATTTAATGAAAGAGATAAATATCTATTAGATAACGGACTCAATCCATATATACAAACAAGATAATGTTATATTATATTTTATATCCAGGAGATAATGAATCTGATATGATTAATGATATCAACCAACTTGGTGAACAATCATTTAAAGTCTTCTGGGCCAGTACTGGATTTAATATTCTTCAAAAAATAATTAATGAAACTCATGAAATTACTGAACATATTATAATCAAGGATGAAAAGGGAAATTCGCATTCAATTGAAGAGTTTTTGGATAAGATCAAAAAATTAGAAATACGAACACAGTAATGCCTAAAATACGATTAGACGATTTAGATGGATATAGGCCATCAAAAGAAAAAGTTCAAAGACGTAAAAAAGAGAACTACGAAGAGTTCCAACGAGGTCATGATAAACGTAATAAAAGAGTAAAAAAGCGTAGATAAATTGATATTTATATAAAAGGAGAAAAGTTATGAAACAGAGATTAAAAATTATTATATTGCTTACAATTGCAATATTAGGAATGGCAGTAATAACATCTGCCCAAACAACGATCAATCCAGATACAGTATGTGTTAATGCGGTAGGAGAGCAATATTTTGTTACCAATACTCCTACATCAACCTACCAATGGACTATTACAGGTGGAGGTGGAACTCTACAAACAGGTCAAGGTTCAAATTCTATTACAGCAGATTGGGGAGGAGTTAGTGGACTCTATCTAAATGCAGTTGAAGTAATTGAGTCAAATGTAGCAGGTTGTCCAGGAACCCCAATTATACTAGATGTATTTGTATTAGATTTATCTGGTAATCCAATTGGACCATTTTGTGCTGGCGACCCAACAACTCCATTAGTAGGTAATCCTGCAGGAGGAACATGGACAGGAACAGGAGTAGTAGCAAATGCATTTCAACCATCAACAGCTGGTGTAGGAAATTATGTATTGACTTATACAATGGCCGGATGCCAAACAACTATTAACGTAACTGTGAATAATGGACCAGTTACAGGACCAATACAACATTACTAATGAGATGGTGGGTATTTATATTATTACCTTTTCATTTATTAGCGCAGGAAACTTATACCAATTGTGGTGATATCATACCACAAAATTATCAAGTAAGTTATGATGCTGATAAAGTATATTATTGGGACATTTCAGACGGTGATATCATTTATGACCAAGGAAATTCTATTACAGTACAATGGCCAGAATCTATAGGCACATACATCATATCAGTTTATACTACTAGGTTTGGATGTGAGGGAGATACTTCTTATCATGAAGTTACGATAAAGGATTGTCCATACCTCCAGATCTTTATACCCAATTCATTTACTCCCAACGGTGATAACTACAACGAGACATTTTATGTACATGGCACAGATGGTGATGAGATCAAATCGTTAATCATATATAATAGGTGGGGAGAGAAAGTATATGAAACAGATAATAATGCACCATGGGATGGTAAGGATTGTCAGATAGGAATTTATACTTATTCAGTACGAACACATAATCAACATTATACAGGACAAATTAGTTTAATAAGATGAAAAAAATATTATCCATATTATGTTTATTATTTAGCTTAAATGTTAGTTCTCAATGTATATTTAATCAATCATCAACAATCACTCCTGCAGGGCTATATGTTCCAGGACAAGTAGTTACAGTTAATTATACATTAGGAACCTTTACTGGAATAAACGTAAACTGGATTCATGCATTCCAAATAAATTTAGGCGTTGGGTGGACTAATCTAACACCGATCACTGCGCCAGGTAATCCTTTTGGTTCAACAGGTAATTGGCTATGGGACTTACAAAATACTTACCCAGGTGGATTTAACTTTGGACCTGGATGGAGATTTGTAAATGCAGGAACAGCTGGTTGGGGTACAAGTTCAGATGGACCCTTCACTATGAGCTTTCAAGTAACAGTTGCACAAACATGTACTCCAGATAATTTGAATATTAGTATGGAAGTATTTGACGACTGTACTACAGGAGGCTGGGCTAATGGAAATTGTTGTAATGATCCAACATTTAACATATATAATGGTGTTGTACAAATTGTAGTACCAATTACACCACCAATTAATCATTATTAGATATTTATATTAAATAACTATAATAAAGGAGTATAACGATGTACACAAGAGAACAAATTATGGAAACTGTAGAAGGAAAAGGCTATAAGTACTTTCATGATAACAGTAATAAAGGATATGATGTTAATATCATAGGAATTAGAAACTCAGAAACAAAGGGTAGAGTTACAAATGCATTCGATGATCTTTTAACAATTGCTTACAAGAAAGATGATGAATGGCAGTATCATGAATTTAATTGCACAACAGATCCAGGATCACACTGGGTTGAAAATATATTAAATGAAAAGGGAGTTGCAATATTAAAGCCAAGCCAATACAGAGGTTCACATAAATTAAGATTACATCAAGGTAAATATTTAGCTTTAGGTCAAAAGAAAGACGTTACAGTTTATAGAGACAATAATCGTGATAGTAATTACGACTTAAATGAATCTAAAACAGATACAGGTATATTTGGAATTAATATTCATAGAGCAACTTCAAGAGCAGGTGGTAAATCAACTCGTATAGATAAATGGAGCGCTGGATGTCAGGTAATTGCAGATAATGATGATTGGCATGAATTTTTAGATATCTGTCAAGCAGCAAGAGAAATACATGGTAATTCATTCTCATATACTTTAATTGAGAGTACAGATATAGCATGATACGATATGTAAAGTCCGGTGGAGTAGAGACAATAACAGAAGTCTGTGAACATTGCGGAGAAGTTGCTCGTACCTTACATGTTTCTGATATAACTGCGAAGTCGGAAAAATGGACCGGAGAAATAAAAATGAAAGATGCTTCAAATGCCGATTTTACGTTAAAAACAAAAAAGCAACGTATAGCCGAAGTAACAGAATCATTTATTAGAAAAGGATTATTAGATGAAGTTGAGGCAGCTGAACAAAGACAAGGCCTAAAATATGGATTGCGTGCAGAGTCTATGTGTAGCGAATCAATTGATACTGTAAATAATGTAACTCAATCATTTTGTTATCGAACTGACAATAGAAAATTCTTAGCTAAAGAAATTAGTGGTGTGTCACTTAGTGCAAGCTTTCATGCTTCATCAGAAATAACTGCGAATATAACTGGTTCAAAAGTAGGCGTCGATCGCAAGGGAAATATTATACGGATGCAATCATATAAAAAAATTGATATGGAAACTGGTATCGCTGATGTAGATGCTAATGTGAAATATAAAGGACCTCAGGAGACTTCATGGTTTAGAGCTTTAAGGTCAACAGACCAACAGTATCTAATTGAAGGTGCTCGGGCAGTTAATGCTTTTGTAAGAAGATATGGAGAAGAATCAGAAAACTTTAAAGTAGTTAGTAGATTTAGATCCAGAACCGAATTTGTAACAGCTGTAAATCTAGATGGTGGGAGATTAAGATAATGATTAAATTAAAGAAAATATTAAAGGAAAGTAAGTTTGAAGAAGCTGTAGAAGGTGTTGAGGTATCTGTATATGGCATGTCTCCAAAAGTAGTTGCAAAGGTTTTTGCTAAAGCATTAAAGATGTCGTTCGGTACAACAGCAAAGAAAATAGTATTAGAATTAAATAAGTTAATGAAATGATTAAACTAAAAGACATATTAAACGAAGGTGGAAAGGTATTATCTGTATTTGATTTTGATGATACAATTGCAAAATCAGATGCATGGGTATATGTTACACGTAGAGGTAGAACAATTAAAAAATTAAACCCTGCAGAATTTGCTGTATATAAACCAAGACCAGGCGAAGATTTCGATTTTAAAGATTTCGATAGAAAATTACAGAATCCTAGACTAATTAAACAAAATGCTGATCTATTAAGATCACAATTAGAAAAGGCTAGAAAAGCCGCAAGAGGTACTAGAAAGGTAACTATATTAACTGCAAGAAGATTAGGACAGCCAGTAACAAGTTTCTTAAAAACAGTAGGAATTGATGCATATGTTGTACCATTAGGAAGCGCAAACCCTCAAGATAAAGCTGATTGGATAGAAAGGCAAATTAAGAAAGGATATGATACAATATACTTTATGGATGATTCCAATAAAAATATTGCAGCAGTTAAAAATATGCTGAACCGTTATCCAAATGTACAATCAATAACAAAATTAATAAAGTAGACTTATGTCAAAGAAAAAAGGAATAGATGGAAAAGCATGTTGGGATGGGTATAGATACGCTGGAACAGAAAAAGGTAAAGATAAATGTGTTAAGGTAAGTGAATCTTTACGATTAGAAATATGGGAACACAGCCAACCAGTATTATGGCAAGAAGCAGAATATCAGGGTAGAAAGGTAAAACTTGGTAAACCTACTAGAGGAGATGTTAAGAAGTTTAAAGTGTATGTGAGAGATCCTAAAACTGGAAATGTTAAAAAGGTAAACTTTGGACATGGTGGAACTTCTGCAAAAAAGGCAGGACAAAAAACTATGAGAATCAAAAAGAATAATCCTGGTGCTAGAAAATCTTTTAGAGCAAGACATAAATGTGATACAAAAAAAGATAGAACTACTGCAGGATATTGGAGTTGTAGAGCCTGGTAATGATTAAACTAATTGATATATTACTAGAAGGAATATCTAAATCTGCTATACAAGATGTAGTAGATAGAGTATATCCTCAAATAGCTAAGGATTTAGGTAGAGCAAGAAAAGGAACACCTAAGGTAGAAATACATAATAATGTATTATCATTTAATAGTGGAATAGAAGATCATCCACCAGAAGGCCATCATGACGATCATGCACAATATGTATGGGAAACCAATACAATTGCAATATTTAAAATAGCAATGAAGTCTGAGAAGGAAGTAATTCAAGCACTATTACATGAATATACACATGCTACTCAAGACCCTAAGAAGCGAGAAGAATATCGCAAATTAGGTTATGATAAAAACCCATATGAGAAAGCTGCGCATAAAGCAGAAAAGAATTGGCGAGAGTATATCTAATGGGACACAAGGTATTCATACGTCACACATATATTTATAAGTGTAGTAATAAGAAGTGTAATGGAGAATGGAAGATAAATGAAGCTGTAGATATTGAAAAATTAAGATGTCCTCATTGTGGAGAACATGATACAGTTGAATATGTAATGGTAGACCAAAGAGAAAAGTATAATAGAAA